>Ga0214477_100014_pt1 | contig 102400 bp, 82 predicted proteins | sample M1_20Mar14CPVII9_FD_165058 | JGI IMG/M metagenome (GOLD analysis project Ga0214477, IMG submission 165058) | Marine eukaryotic communities from Monterey Bay, California, United States - M1_20Mar14CPVII9sort6BwellC16 | ecosystem: Environmental > Aquatic > Marine > Unclassified | place: USA...
GTGTGCATTAATGAATAAATGAAAGTTTGAGAACTGATGATGAGTCTATCTAAGTTTAGTTGAGTGGCATCTTCTTTATTCCTACACTCATACGTCTTCTATTTTGTTTTAGTATTACCTTGCTGAAGAACTTATCAGCACTCACTTCACAACTTCATTTCATATACAATATACAACACTTCTACAATTCCATAGCTACTCAATCCAAGGCACACTTTTTTATGCCGACGATTGATTAAGACGATTAGCTCGAGTAATTGCAGCTTTGATAGCCGATTCAGAACTTAGTAATGGATGTTTATTAGAAGATGTTTTGCTACTGATCTTTTGCTTTCGTATTTCATTCTTGGGTGATGTTGATGTTGCCTCTTTCTTCTTTAGGAAGGCGAATCCCCCTCTCGGAACACTGCTACTAGTGAAAGATATGGGAGATGAGGTTGTACTTCCAACTCCATTGGCCATAGTAGTAGATATAGCAGCTATCATAAGTAAAGCAATCTTAATGAGATAATAGTCCATGATGAAAAAAATATTGAGGCTGAGGTGATGTTTTGGTGTCGTCGTCGTCGGTCGTCTTACTTTTTTATGTGTTTTGTATTTCAATTGTTCGATAGTTTACTCAGCTCGATAATAAATAGTATTCTATTGATATTGTTGAATTCTATTGTACCATGATTGCTATCTTGCTCCCACTATGCATGCATTCTTCCGGCATATGTCCGACGGACATATCTTGCCATCCCCCCATCTTTGATATAGTTTGTCGAATCTAGGATACCGACTTAGATTTTGTTCACAGATTATTGCCTTTTGGATGATGTTGATGGACGGAAAGCGATACTAATCATGAACAATATTCCAAGAGCCGCTCCCGATTTGATATTACGAATAGAATAATGGGATTGTTATTATATACATATTGCAATTAGAGAGGTAGTAGTCTCTTCTAGCATAGCCACATATACATTGCAAAGCAATACGATATGATGTAAATTTCACGATCTGATACTGATATCATATCAGGATTGGTACACACATCATCAATGTATCAATCCTGTTTTTGATAATGGTAGTACATCAATCTTCGTCTCATAAAATACAAAAGCAAGCTTAATAACAAGTATCAACATACATATATCAACAAAACAAAACGTACATATCATGGGTCGATTTGCCGAACGCCGTCAAGCTCGTCATGAAAACCGTCAAGACCGCCGCAGCAGCCGTCATGGAAGTAGTATTAAATCGTCATGTGGAAAGGATTCTGTAACATCTTCTTGTTCATCCAAGAGCTCTCATTCTAGCCACGAGTCGTCACACTCAAGCCACAAGAGCAGCTGCAAGTCATCCTTCTCCTCGTCTTGTTCTTCCAATTCCAATAGTCATGCAAGTCATGATGGGGATGATGGTAACAATACATTTGTCATGCGTGAGAAACTATTAACATGGTAAAGACTTTGAGATTAAGAAGGCATCTCATCGTCGTGGTGGGCATGGTCAAGAACAGAAGCTTCGTGTTCGTGATACCATGAAGATTGAAGATGGTAATGGTGATGAAATTGCCAAGATTAAGAAGCGTACAATTGGAGTTGTTCGTGATAACTTTGTTGTGAAAGTTCGTGGTGATCGTGATTGGCAGATCCATGGTGCTATTCTTGACCATAACTTCACTGTCAAGGAGAATGGCAAGACAATTGTTAAGGTCCATAAGAACTGGGTCACTCCGATTAAGGATTGTTACTTCATTGATATCGACGAGGATTGTGATGATAAGGCCTTGGCACTAATGGTCGTTATCGGATTGGAGGATATGTCGGAGGACTAGACAAGAGAGAGATATAGCACAGAGCGTACACTTCGACGGGTATAGCAAAATAGGGACTAATTAGATAAGATAGAGATATGTTTAGAAATAAAAAGCAGATCATAGTACATACTCGTTTAACTTTCCTTATTAACCATATCATGTGTATCTTTTCTTCTCTAGCATATCTCTCGCCGATACCCGAGTGATCTCCTCTTCATCTACAGATACCAATCTATTCTCATTCTCATTCTAACCATATAGCAAGTACCAGCCACTGATACTTAATCAATAGCAAGAGTGGCAACGAATACTGCAGTCAAAGCCAACCAACCAATGAGACCAATTGACCCGATACTAACTTCTTCTTTGTCAATCTGTACCATCATTCGTACACAATTTAGAAGAAGGGGAATGAGTGCATAACCAAATGCTTTAGCAGGGTCAATACCTTTCATAACGGCGGCAATAAAGATACCTAGTACAGTAACATTAGCTCCCATGCACTGCAATTTGAACTTTGATACAGTATTCACATTCGGTAGGTTCCATGTTTCAACTCCGGCGTCGGGAAATAAGCAGCACTGTGTACCACCGAAGATACAATAAGCTGCAAGTGCATATGCCGCTTTTGATGCATAGCTAGCGTTAGTAAGAAGAGCATAGGATGCAATTGAGTTGATAATGAGGTTGAGTTTGTGAGTAATAGCTGGAATCCCCAACTTCTTCGGCTCTTCATTGAGGAGACATTTGGCATTGATTACGACGTTTGTGATAAGACCAACCCCTACGGCCTTCATGGGCTCTACTTTGAAGAAGATAGAATATGCTATAATAGCCAAACATAGGAGGATACTACTATTGCCCTCGGCTAGCCAATTTAGTATATCATCGTCTCCGGTTAGTCCGTACAGTTCGTTTTCTTTGCTCGGAGCCAGCGTACTACCATATGCACCTTGAATACCAAAGATGGTGGTTGCTACTTTAGCTGTAGTCTTCACATCAAGCGGACCGGCACCTCCTCGAACATTTAGAGCAGAGGTAATACTCGATGAAGTAGAAGGCACAGGCACGAATGGAGCGCCGGATGTTGATGCGACGACTAAACAAGATATTAGAAGCAGTGATTGAGAATGCATGATAGGTTGTTATTAGAATTTGTAATGGATATATGCTCTTTATATCATTGAGCGTTTGATTATTTGATATAGCATGCCTATTTATGCCAAGATTCGCTCTAAGTTGCATGCAGTTTTGATAGAGAAAACAGGGACCAAGATCAAAGATACGGCAGGGTATCCTCCCCATCAGGAGTTTTCTACTCATGAAAACTGAAACATTTCTTTTACATTGCCACCTCATTCTCTTTGCAATAGCAGTGCCTCTATAGTTATTGTGTTATTGGCAGTATAGAATGTTATTATCAGTAGATGACTTGTTTCAACCCTTTATTGAAAATCATGCCGACAGATAACCGATCAATAAGAAAGGATGCTCTGATTAAAAGTGCCATAATTCGTGATGAAAGTCTCGCATCTCTCATGAGCATATCAGATGCAAGTAATGCATCGTGCTCAGATTGTGATGGTATCGAATTTGATGATATAGATATAATAGAAGAGCATGAAGTAGATGAACGGGAAGAGCAGCAGTGTATATCATTGAGGAGGGGTAATAGTCTTAGTAGAGATGAGACCACAACACAACCAAAGAAGAATCTATTCGATGATATCAATACGAACTTTCAACAGTGGAAACAGCAGTTTGCAAAGAGAAGGAATGAACGGATCAATAACAGACGAGAATCTATCAAACAACAACAAGATACAAAGAATAATGAAGAAGAGAAACCGCAAACAATACTACAAAATATAATAGATGACTTCACACCCAATGTTGGAGATCAGAAAATCTTACGTGCAATAGGCAGGACAGCAACAGTTAATGCAGCAGTATTACTAACAGCAGCCACGGGAGGTGCAGCGGGAGCAGTGGGGTATGTAGCCGGGGGAGCAATAACGACCAGACGATTGGCAGAAGGCATAGTGAATGAAGATGAGAAGGAGATTACTAAAAGTTTAGCAGTGTATGGATGTGCCACTGGGGCAAGTATCGCTGGACAGGCTATTACCGGAGCATTAATGATTGGTGTTGCCGGAGCAAGTTTACCGTTGGCCCTTCCAATTGCATTTGGTGTGGGTTGTGTGAGTGGTATTAGTGCCGGAGCTTTGAGTGAGTTTACTGTTGACAGTTTACATGATAAGGTTCGTAAGAAAGAGGAAAGTCAAAAGGAATGTATAAAGAGTACAGTTGAGACAATAAATAGCTCATCTGCTGATTCTTCAATAGAAAAGAGAATATGGACGGCAGAGGAAGCTGATCTTATAGCTCGATTAGTTTGTAAGTTTTTATAAAGTGTATAAAAGAACATGTAATATATCACAACTGTATTTTGCAATATAATCCGTGACCTAGACTTACACATTCTATAAACAGATGAGTGTTTTCACATCCAACCCTTTATGTCAAATCAATATCATCATCGTCAACATCCTCTTCATCATCACCCAATCCCATTTGATTCATAATGTCATCCATCTCGTCAAAACCCGCTTCCGTATCTTCTTCAAGAGACTTCCCCGATAACTCCGATCGAGGTGTAGGCTTGATGGCAGCAGCAATCTCCGACGAGACAGCCTTCTCTACCGCTGTTTTCGGCACAGATGATGGTCCCTTAACCGGCTTATTCACAGTTTTATCCTTCTTAACACGTCCACTAACACGAATCTCACCAACCAATTCTCGAATAACAGGTTCCAAATTTGCCATTGCAGCACGATGACTACCACTCCTACTCCTAACATCATCCAATGCCTCACTATCCATATCATTACATGCCCGTATCAAATCTTCTTCTAATGCACATTCTCTTGATGATAAGTATTGTGTATTTTGTAAATGTACATTTTGAAAATCTTTCGATGCCGCGACTGTATCACCCATTGCCAATGTTAAGATTGCTTCAGAAACATAGGCTCTTGATAGGGAGACAGTTGCATATCCCTCATGTTCTAATGATGCCGTTCCCGCTCCATAGGCATATAATGCACTTTCATAATGACGACGTTTAATTAATTCAGCACCAACTTTATATAATGTTTCATGTGCATATGAATCTGTAATTATATTTTGATATGCCAATTGCTTTGCTTCATTTTGTGCCTCGATTTGATCTACTGCATTTGGATTATCATATGCAGAAACTCCAGTTCTTCTATATTGACTCTTCTTATTTAATGGATCACCAACGAATAATTCAATACTTTTTTCAATTTCAATTAACGCCTTATTATCAATCTTTGATGTTGTACTTTCACCCATGATTAATCCAAATGCAGCTTTTACAGTAGATTCAGCTGCACGTCCCTTCTCACCCATTTGTTGCCATGCATTAGCCGCATCTAAATGTAACTTGTAACATTCTTGACGTTTCCTTTGGATTGTTTCATCGGATGTTTCGGCTAATTCAGCGGCACGGGTATATTCAGCTGCGGCGGTGGCATAGGCGTCTTGTCCTAATTGTGTATCACCGGAGGCTATGCGATGTAATCTTTCTAATCTGTTCTCGCCACATTGTTTGTAGGCGTCTGCGGCACGTTTGTAATAGTTGGATGCTGAGATTGGATCTGGTTTAGAGAATACTCCTCTTGTCATTGCCTTCTTTGCCTATGTATTGATGTTATTGTGTTTGTATTTGATCATATGAGGGTGCACCAAGACATGAACACGATTTGTTAGTGGGTGGAAGTATAACTCATATCACATGCAAATAAAACAAAGCCCACAAACGAACCCCACCAAACAAACAAAATCAAATAGCAGGCACCAATAATACCAATCTACCACCACACAAACCAAACATTATAATAAACATACCTTTAAACGATAATCCTCCGCCTCCGCCATTTTATCAATCTTAGCCTGTCCACTTAATAATGACATTACACCTTTGCTTGCTAATCTACCATGTGTTGTAAATATTGTTGATGGACCCGGAGTAATTGTTGGATCGGTAACATTGTTAGTAGTAGAGGAGGTTAGAGATGGTAGAGTACTTGTTGGTGGTATATTTCTTGAAATGTTGGGGGTTGTTTTTTGTGTTGTTTGTGTACGGGACGTTCGTGGTGCTGATCTGCCACCGCCTGATGAACTACCGCCACCACCGAATAAGGCATTCCTATTGGATGCTGCGTCCTTCTTGTAGTGGGCCATGATTATCTATCCAAGCTCAACACCTACTTTGAACCAAGGACATAACTCATATGTAACCATGGAGGAGAGAGATGGAGTTGGGATTCTGTTTTGATAACCTGGTACCTGTATGTATCGACCTTAAAGATGGAAAGGCGTTGAAATGCACTTCCAACCGACGAAGCACAGCTTACTCACTCATATGCGTTTCGTTGTTGGGCATACTGTAACATAGCATAAGTTTGATGATATTGTCAACAACACAAACAATACCATAATCCAAACCAAAAAGCCAAAATGAAGCATCAAAATCAAATTCGAGGGCTTGCCATTGCATCCGTCTTTGCTCTATCGTACGCTGCCGCTGTTGATTATGAAGATGATAGTAGCAACCTCCAACGACACAAGAGGAATCTAATTACAAATAAGAAGAAGAATAGAATCAGTCTTAATAAGAGGATCAGATACAACCACAAGAAGAATTATAACATAAATAATGTGGAGGACGATGATACCCTCTTTTTAACACGTCTATTGCAAGGGAGTATCCCGTTTACATCAGCACCTACACCCCTTCCTATTACACCAGCACCCGTACCAGTTCCGACTGATAGGCCTACTACGACGTCTCCAACTCCAATTCCCGTGGCGTAAGTAATGATGTGTGCATATAATGTGTGCATATGATGTTACTATGATATCCTTGTACTTGCACTTGTACAAATGATATGATCTACACAATCTTCTCATGCATTACTTTCTTTGTATTTAGTCCTACACTACCTCCTGTCGCCTTGGTATGTGGAGATCTTACACCAACTCAACGTCGGGAACAAATCTTAGGTATTCTAAGCACAGTATCAGAACCTGGATCGATTGAAACCGCTGGATCTCCTCAACAAAATGCATTTGATTGGATTGTAGACAAGGATAGTGCACAACTATGTCCTCAGAATGAAAATGATCTCATCCAGAGATATACACTTGCTGTCTTCTATTACTCAACCAATGGTGATGATTGGAAGGAATGCAATGCTCCGTCAGACTTTGATAGTCAGGCATCCATTGCAGCTGCCAACTCTGCATGTACATTGACTACAGTTAATGCTACTACCATCTTCCCAAATGATGTACGTGGTACCAAGGCATGGTTGACTCCTGAAAGTGAGTGCACATGGGGCGGAGTCTCGTGCTATTCATCTGGCACCAATGAAGGGAGAGTGAATGTAATTGAATTCGAAAACAATGACTTGAGTGGATTACTGCCATCTGAGATGGAACAACTAAATGCTATTCGTTTCTTTGCATTAGAACGGGGCAATATCAGTGGACCTATTCCAAGTTCGTATGGTAATCTCAGGAGTTTATTATTGTTGGATTTCGATTTCAATCAGCTTACAGGAACGATCTCCGATAGTTTATGGGATCTGACCAACTTGCGACAGCTAGACTTGAATGATAACCAATTGGAAGGTACATTGAGTGAGGATATTAACAACTTAAGTCAGTTACGCTTCTTCCAGATTGATAACAATAACTTGGAGGGTGCAATTCCAGCATCCTTGGGAGACATTCCAAACTTCAGTGAGTATCTATCCTATGATCTGTCTTATAGAAAAGGCTATACTCATACTTATCCTCTCTTTGTATCCCCAAACATTTAGGTTTGATTGGTCTTTCGGGTAACAACTTTGTAGGAGCTATGCCCAATGAAGTATGTGATCTCCGTCCTTCTCCTCTTCAAACATTGGTCGTGGATTGCAGTATTGATTGTGAGATTCCACAGTGTTGTACTAGCTGTGTTCCTAACCTACTAACCTCGGCATTAGAAGTAGAAGATACACCTAGCATCCCTGTCAAGAGAGAAAGTCATATTGGTTTTAAAGATTGGTTAGTCGGCTTGGGTAGCAAAGACAGTAGGAGTAGTGGCAAGTCTGGCAAGGCCAAGTCTGGAAAGGCAAGGTCGGGTAAGTCGAAGGCCCGTAAGTTGGAAGCTGAGAAGTAGAGACAAACGAAGATGAGTGATTGAGATTGTGCTTGCATGTTGTAGAGAAATAAAAGTCTGGAGCTGATTGTATATGTGTAGAAGATTTAAACAATATACTGACCAAACTGTTCATTTTGATTTAAGCTTAGGATATACAAGGCTTGCTGGAAAGCCATTTCTTTTAGCCGTCTCCATTTCTACTCTCTCAATTCTCCAAAATCATTGGGCAATCAGGATGATACCGGTCAAGTCAGCAGAAGATGCACAAGATGTGAACATTCTTCAAAGCTGAGGTATCAAAGCTGAAGCGATGGTCGATCATATCCTCTACTTGTCATGCATCATTGAAATATTGCATTGCCAAATCTATACCTCGTAATCTATCAATTGTACTATCTGCTAATAATGTAGACTTGTCAATGACAAGTTGTGGTTGTGCCATGGCACTCAATACCATTTCATGAACAGTCGTTTCAATCAAACTACTACTTCTACCAACTTGTATCTTATATCGATCACTTAATAAACCACCATGAAAGATATTCGATTCACTATTTTGTATCTGTGGTAATGCCGAATGTATTGCTAATTCATGAAATGAAGTTTGTATAACTCGTGGTGATTTATCTGGCCACCATATCCCGACTCCATTATCATTGGTTGGATTGATTAATGTGGGAGCACCACATATTAGATAACTACCATTGGCTTTAGTAACTAGTTGATTCAATTCTTGAAATAGACGTGCTATTAATATAAATGTAGAGTAATCTAAATCACTGTCAAGTGGAAAGGTTGTGTAGAATGTACCTCTTGGTGGAAGTGGAGATGTGTAATTGTTAATCCATTGTTCTTCTGTTCCGATAAGTTCATTTGTTGTTACCAACTCGGCTTGAATATCTTTTGATAACCCTTCACTAATTGAATTAGATCCGGGTAGTAGATTGTACTCTCTATCTTGATTTACTGACAATACATGTAGACATGATCCTCCAAATGCTAGCAAAACTTTTGCATTCTTAACATTTGCATGTACTTTATTTGATATTGCAGTAGCATAGGCCTCTTCATATGGCGTAGCGGCATACAGTTTGCAACGCCTTGTTGTCCCCTCGTCAATTTTTAGTTGAGGATGTATATTAACTATTTCTGATATATGCTCTAATCGACGTGATATTGTTGTACCCCATGTAACTTTGCAATACGGTGCTGCATCGATACTTGTCAATAGTTGTTGTGCCTTTGTTGCTTGTCTATTCATTAAATGTCGACAATCTCCAGATGATAACTTTAATACTCCATTAGGTGTTAGGTTCTGATCTGTCAAGTGAGTTGATGGATGATATCTTGACATGATGTAGATTGTTGGCGTAGTAGTTCTTATCGATGCCATTTTTGTTGTATGAGCTTTGGTATAGGTATCCTACTGCCGACAATCATCAATCATCAAACTCAAACGAAGCCCTTCCCAAACATTCCAGTTTGACTATCAGCACTTCTTCCCGTAGTTAAGATAGAGAGGAGTGGTTGGGCGCCATGGAGAGCAGCGAGATACAGTTCAGGAAGGCGAGCTAAAAAGATATGAGAAAATAACAGACAAAATGGGGCTTCTGTGTGACGGCCTTTTGCACAGAAGCCTTCAGGCACTGATCTATCTAAGCTGCTCTATGTATCACATCAACTACTGCTACTCCTCATTACAACAGTTCGGTTAGTCATTATATATCATATCTGATCGGCGGCAGCAGTGGCGGCGATCAACATTGTACGCGTCGAGAGTTGACAAAGATATCACATAATCACATATTATTAGAAAATACTGAAAGTACAATAGAGAAAAAATGGAGAACTTTACAGATGATACCATAGTCGCAGTGGCCTCGTTCCTATCACCACGTGATATGTCAAGTTTGGCATTGACATGTAAACAATTCGGAGCTAAGAATGGTACAAAGCGATCGTCAGTTAGGGAAGAAGGTACGAGAGAAGTGAGACAAAAGACAGAAGCATTATCATTAATGGAAGTTGCAGCACGTACAGTGTTTCACGCCTCAGCGACGAAAGATGAAAAGAAGGCACTGCCAAGACGTGCAGATGAATCATGGTTTACTATATATCAAGAATATCTTAAGCTGTTTCGTTTACCATTGCAATTTGATAAGATGGCTGGGGAATGTTTCGATTATGTCGAGGGATCAAACAAAACAAAAGTATGCACAAATGGTGGATACACGAGTGACAACACTGCAATATGTAGCAACATCATGAGGGCTGGGAAGCATAGCGTCTCATTTCAGTTTCAGTTAACTATGGATGAAGAGCAGCGTTGGAATGAAGCAGTTTTACACACCACAAGAGCTGCAGCAGGTTTTCACCGAAAGGACCTTGCATGTGGTATTATGAGGCCAACGACAAAGGATATTACAAGTGAAAAGTATGAGCCCCTGGATACCTGCGATCCCACTGAGGAAGACCTTTCTAGGTTCTCTTTGAAACAATACGAGGGTGATGTCGATTGTTGCATGCTTAACGCTAAAGTTGGGAAGGGCCTTCGTGCCAGATGGGAAGACACGGAGGTCGATGACAGATATGCGCTTAAGCCGTCCAATAGGAACGATTCATTCCATGCAAGAGAGGACCAGCAGTTTGATTGGGAAGGGATGGAAGGCTCTCTTGGAGAGGAATCGTTCAAAATAGGAATGGTATTGGATCTTGATGAGGGTACCTTAGATGTGTATAAGAATGATAGACGTCTTGGAACTATGATGACTGGATTGTCTGGTGAATACTGTTGGGCATTTACAAGGGCCGAGGGAGATGAACATTTATCGGTTACTATTGGCAGGTGATATAATCGAATAGTATTATTGTGATAGTGTAAGTGTAAATGTAAGATAAAACTGTATATCAAGTAGGGAATCTCACTAAAGTAGTTAAACTGCAAACACATTACATTCAGGATCAGTGCCGGTCGATGCCAGATGACTCCGCTGCCTAAGCTCCTCCGATGCTGCTTGAACTACAAAGCTGCATATCAGGTTGCCGTGGTTCATTTTCTCCCCTGGGGCTTCAGACTCAAGACATACCTAAACTGTGAACGGAATCAATACAACTTAAGTTCTTGCAATAAGAACAAGAAGCCTTGCCGACGATAGTAGAGAACAAACATACGGGTCTCCTACTCATTAATTACAAAAGCCGAAGAATATTGCAGTCAACAACATATACAATAATAATATCTAAAATCTAAACAAATAATACACAAACAAAACAAAAGTAACGAAATTATCATGAAGTTATCAATCATCTCACTAGCCCTGGCAGCAACATATGCCAAGGCAACAGAAGTTGAATATATGAATGAAATACAAATAATGCCAGGCCATACGAAGGATAAACGTAGTCATATTATTAGCCCTTTACCTCATACGTAAGTTTTATATATAATTGCAATATATAAGGTGCATATGATGTGTGCAGAATTTTGACTGACATAATGTTCGCTTCCTATCCCACATCACATACCACAACAATATAATATGATATACGACAGTTATCTAGTTGAGGATGATATTCCCGATAATCACTTCTGGGGTGACGTTGACGGGAAGAATTGGCTAACACCGCATAAAAATCAGGTTAGTTTCTATGTTGCAATAATTTATGCTCATATCATGTGCACCTTGCAACGATTGCAACTAATATTATCACTAACCTCTCGAACATTATACAATCTTATTATTATACAGCATATCCCACACTATTGTGGATCATGTTGGGCACACGGTGCAATCTCATCATTAATGGATCGTATTAAAATTGCACAAAAGGGTAAAGGTACGGATATTAATTTAAGTATTCAATATATATTAAATTGTGGTGCTGAATCAGCTGGCAGTTGTCATGGAGGGTGAGTATTGAGTGTGTATTGTTTATTGTTTGTTTTGGGTATTTGTTTTGGCATAATGTATGTATTGGTTTGTTTGGGGTATTGTTATTTGTTTTGGCACAAAATATACTCATATCATTCCATACTTTGAATTATATACACAGATACCACACGGGAGTATATCAACTAATTAAGGAGAAGGGATCAATTCCCTTTGAAACATGTCAACCATACCTAGCCTGCTCGGCTGAATCACAGGAAGGATTCTGTCCCCACATTGATACTACCTGTACAGCCGTTAATACCTGTCGTACATGCTCTGGATTCTCCGATGCCGGAGGACAATGTGTTGAATTAGATTACTGGCCAAATGCCACTGTGGCAGAGTATGGAGAGGTTGGTAATGATAGTATCTTTGATATGTTTAGTGATCCCAAGGAGAAGGCACATAAGATTCGTGCTGAGATTTATGCTAGGGGGCCGGTGGCTACTACGATTAATGCTACTCCATTGAGGGATTATGCTGGGGGTATTTTAGATGATCCCACGGCCTCGACTAGTACTAATCATATCGTATCGATTGTTGGTTTTGGTAAGGATGCTGCTACTGGTAAGGATTATTGGATTATCCGTAACTCATGGGGAGAGTATTGGTAAGTTGATTGTTGTTTTGTATATGTACTGTGCTTCTTTATCGAGTTTGGAGCTAACTCTTCTCGACTCCTCAAATCATTATTCTTAGGGGTGAGATGGGCTTTGCAAAGATTGTCGCCGGTGTGAATATGATGGGTATTGAGGATCACGTGGCCTGGGTCACGCCAGGGCAGTGGACTGTCGAGAATAAAATGCCATGCAGTGAGGATGGTGCCATGTGCGGAGGAATTGCACAGACTCATGGACAGCAGGGTGATCCTAGCTTGCCCCCACCACTTCCGAACTTTGCTAGTATGGAGTATGTGGACCCTAGTGTTGCGTTCATGGCCAAGAAGGAGGCTACCGGGGATATTAAGTCTACCCTCCGTACTTCTCGGAAGTAAATACAGTCTTGGGGGATAGAGATTTGGTGATCATGCCTTCAGTCCAGATGCCGTTTTGGTTGTTTTATAGGACGAGGCTAATTTGATTGATTGTACAAAGAATGTGGTTCTGGGAGAAGATCTAGAGTAATTGTAGTAGTGTTGTTGGTATCATACGAATCTTTGCTGTTTTCTATACGTCTTTATATATTATGCTACCCCCTAAATACACAACACAGCACCTACGTGGCGACGCTCCCCTTCTCCACCTTTCCCTTGTTCAGATCCCACGATGCTGCTGCTGTTGAATATCATTCATTAGCTTCCCTTTCTTCATATTACTCGAGACGTCAAATAGGGATGGCACTGATCGAATGAGTTGGTATAGTAATGTATGCCCTCCATTTTTACCCCCCGTTAAACTTCCAATCCTCGCAATAGCATGAACCATTACATTCAAATCCATATCAATCAATTCTTTCATGTTGGCATCACCATTCATAAAATAGAAACGAATGATCTTCCGAAGAACATACTTCGACCTGTCTTCATCGGGCATACCAATACCATCTAAAAGAAGGCAGTTAAATTCGAACTCTTGATACGAGTTCACCCCAATGAGCAATCGTTCCTCTTCTCCACTCATGTACAATGGCCACTTTAAACGTAGTGCATGATTAGAATCATACATACTATCAACACTTCTCTTGTTACAAACAAGATTCTCAAGAGCTGGCCATCCTCTATCAGTGATGCCTAAAGGAATGAATCGAAAATCCTTCAGTTTGGTATTCTTGCTTTGTGACAAGGCATTACCCCAAGCAATTGCTGCATCATCATCAAAGCTGTTGTTCCTATTACTGATATCAATTAAATAAATAGATGATTTAGTATTGAGGAATAAGGATGCCAATGTTTGCCATCCCACGGTGGTAATTGAATTGTTCTGGGATAAATCTAGCACTTCCAAGCTGTTGTTGTAAGCAAATACTTCTGCAAATATAGCCACAGCTTCATCATTGATGTTATTATTGTCAAAACAAATGGTATGCAATGCCCTCATCTTAGAAGATTGTAAACAGTTGCCGAAGAAACTCATTATCTCTTCACTTCCCTTGAGATTGTCGAGGCATAAATGAGATAATGATCTAAGTTTGGTAGGCCGTAAAATACTGAAGAAGTTTACCCACCCCTCTGCTGATACATGTTCACTTTCCTTGAGATTCAACATCTTTAGTGTACTGTTTTCGAGTATACCATTTGCAAAGACGGATAAACTTTCATCACTAAACTCATTAGCCTCAAGAGTAAGCTCCTTTAGAGTGCAGTTATCATTTCTTAGCATGCTTGATAGGGCATGGCTGGATCTTTCATTGATTGTAGTCCAATTTAAAGTAAATGTTTCTAAACAGTGATACTTGTTGAGTATCTTAATAAGCTTTGCTGCATGATCGTCTATTGCACCTTCTCCCCGTGTTCCGTCAAGACTAAGATGCTTCAAAGTTCCTCCTCCACTATTTCGCCTAGACAAAGAAGATGTCAGATATCCAATATGTATAAAACTACAATTCCCAAATGAGACGGTCGTAAGAGCATTGTTCTTGAATAATGGCCGAAGAATCTTAACTGCGTCCGATTCATCAGGGAGATATCCTAAATTCAATACAGTTAGGGATCTATTGTTTGCAACCCCTCTTAGAAATTCACTATAGTTTTCTGAATGCTCATTCATTATGCGCTGATATTTCTCATCATTCTCACCGTAATCATCTGATTCATTATTGATGTATAAACCACTAAGGTGTGTATTAGCACCAATCAAATTCCCTGCCTTAACACACAACTCTTTTCTTTCTAGCAAATGAAGCAAATCGTTTACTTGATGATCTTCGCATAAATTTAGTGAAGTAAGTTTCGGATCATTGCTCTTGAGTTTCTCGAGTACCCTTTTATACCAGGTTTCAAAGGATATATTGCCATCATCATCATAATCACTATCATTATAGCTATGCTCATCTAATTCTTCCATTGCTCTTATTCTTTATCTTTATATAAGTATACTTTGTATAATTTTTGTGTTGAGTGTAGGTAAAGTATATATTTTTTGTGCACAAGCTTAAAATTACATCGATGTTTTATTCGGATATATGTTGTTGACCTCACAATGTTACACCCGGTACTTTGCAAAGCAGCATAGGAATGAAATCACCAACAGCGGTAAAGCAGCACAGCACGTAATGAAGGCATAAGGCACCTCAAATTTGAGCCTCAAATCTCAAAGTAGGTTTGCTGAAATAATTTTGGCGATATACCTAATGAAGAGAAGTGAGATGTGCTAGTATATCGGCACGGCGGGGGGCTACATTCGATTATAACGTCTTCTCCAGTCATATATACTCATCCTCTATTGTGCGGTGTAATGCAGAGAGTGAGTTCTTTTGGTTTATTATATCATTACTTGTATCGAAGTTATTTTGCAGGATCTTTTGCAATATTGAGAATGATTGCTATTGTTGCTACAATGTGCACAACAAGAAGTATATACTTGAGGTGAGTCTGCTTGCAATATCATAAATATCATATGATGAATATCTTGTTTATCTATTATATTGTTTAACTAACCGCCTCTGCATCTACCTCCGTCATTTACTTGTCCATATTAGATTGAACTGTGCATATCATATGCGTCAAATTTCATATCTACACAACATATTGTACTGAGGCTCTTCTTCTTTATTAAACCAATCAGCAGACTATTATAACGTTAGACTAATTACCAATTTACCACCTTACATAACATCATCAAGATGAATAATAATGAAACACCCCTCCGTACAAGTCAAAACTTTCTTCTTGATTCAGATGCATTAACTAAATTACAAAATAATGACCCTACTCTTACCTCTTTGACTGTCGGTATTGACTCACATTATTATGACATGGACAATACAGATGGATTCCTTCCCCATTATAATGATTGGGGTAAATGTGGACAGATTATTGGTCGGAATACACATCTTGTCAAGTTATCATTTGGTCAAAGCCACGGGATAATGTTTGGTAATGATAGGGAAATGGATGAGGATATGTGTATGGGAATTGTCAGTAAACCGAAAGAACCCAATGAGAAACAGTTCAGAGATTTCTGTAATGGACTTGGTAAGGAGACGGTTGTTTTGTGTACACACCCCGATCATATGCTTATACACTAACTTTGTCTTCACAGCCATGAATAGATCAATTAAGGAATTAAGTTTCGTCAGCAGCCTCCCTCCTTTGATTGAAGGAGAACAAAGAGGTGTAACAGATGGATTTGGATTGGCATACACCCTCATGTCTGATTGGCTGGGAAACAATAGTGTGGAAAAACTAACAATGCCTTGGTGTGACGGGGAGTGTATCCAAGATAATAGCGGGGAAAATCGTAAGCTAGCGAGGGCACTATCATCGTTCAACTCACTGAAACACTTCGTAATTGAGTTTACGGGGGATTATAGAATGGGAAATTATAATGATAACACCTGTGAGGTGGCGAATCAAATCATCGACTCTTTATCAAAGCATCCCAACTTGGAAACAGTTCGCTTTACTTTCACCAAAACTTCATTGGGCAGTAGTGGATACACATCATTATCAAGGCTCCTTGCCGATTCAAAGATAAAGGTTCTGAGATTAGAGGGTGGTTTAACTGGTGAGGGTGCCGTTGCTCTGAGTGCCATGTTGGAAGGAAACCAAACGCTAGAAGAGTTGATTCTAGATGACTCAAATAGCCGGTTGTCAACAGCAGGATGCAAGGCATTTTTAAGACTACTACTCGGTAATGATTCAGGCTCGATCATGGATACATTCAATTCGAATCATACCCTTCAAAGATTGTTTTCTAGTGATTTCAGATTCACCGACTCAGCCGGCCGCTGGCAACTGCCAGATGATTTACAATTGGCTTTACATATCAATACGCTTTGCAACAAGGCTGACGCTGCTCGTTTTAAAATCATCTTGGGGCATAATTTTACAAAGGGTGACTTTAGTCCGGAGCCTTTTGATGACATGGATTTATCAGTCATGCCTCATGTGTTGGCTTGGATGGGTAGATCAAACGCCGACGTTGCCCCGCTCTACAGGTTTGCAGATGCTGATCTATGTTTGATGTTCAAGTTTGTTCGGGGAATGGCACCGACACTATTTGACTCGCCAGCGTCAGTATCGGCAGGGAAAAGGAAATTGCAACAGATGTGATGATTGTTATACTAGTAGAAGTAAGGAAAAGAGGAGGAGAGTGTCTATGACCATGAAATTTGGAAGTAGATTCGACATAGGATTGACACTCTAATGAGGTAGAATGGTAAATACATCAGTTTCTATAATCAATTATGTATTGAATCTATGCTATGAAATTACATGCCACCCTATTAAGTCCCTCTCGTCTCTCGAGACTACCACATACAACCACCAAGTCCATGATGATGAATTAGGTTTTGACCGGCTAGATGATGATGTCCATTGAAATGGTTTTGATGATGATGACCTGTTAGATGATTATGATGAAGACCCGCAGGATGATTGTGATGAATGGCATGCAAATGGTGAGCTTGATGATTGTGACGATGACTAGAGAGATGGTTGTGATGAAAATTGACTGGTCTTGGATGAGGTGGAGGTGGATGAGGATGCTTTTGATAGTGATGCGGGTAGTTGTCTACAACTGGCGTTGATTCTATGCATCCCATGATAATATGTAAGTTTGATTTGCTTTGTATTAGACGTATTGGCTTTTGTTTTATGTCCTTAACCTCCATACTCTACTACTCTACGAAGCAAGATCATCTCTGTCAAGGGGACTCAACTCTCGTGGTCTTGATCGGTATCCTTCCCTTCTATCAGTGAATGAAAGGAACTATCTTTTCTCCTTGAGATTGGGGATACGACGATATCACTCTAAGCAGATGCTGTAACTGTAGAGGAAGTATAACATCGCACCTCACTCAAGATGAAAGGAGAGAGAGGGAGGGGAAGAGTAGCTCAAGGACAAGGATACCATGTGGTATCTTTTCACTTTCACTTCTTCCTCACTTCTTCTGTTATCCCCTGTCTCTTCCCTCATGTGATATGTAATACTGATATTAATAGATTATGCATTGAATTTGTAAATACAAAGTACATTAACTTTAGTTTTGTTCGTCCATCTCATCACAGATTGCACATATACAAATCATGAGACAAGGATCGACACCAGGATTAATTGTGAGTCGGTACGAATTGTAGTTTGTCTCCCACGTCCCTCCTTCCATCAATGTTGCGGGTATACCATGTCTCTTGACTAACCGCTTCTTCGGCCACATACCACCCGCACGTGTTATGACAAACTCTGGACTACCTCCACGCTTTCCATCCAAGTAGACTTCTTGCGACATTGAAAATGGTACCCTTTGAACTTCACAATAAGTATACAAACTAGCTCCCTCATATTGCTGATTAGAAGGCTTCTGACCGGGAAATCGAGGGTTTGGAACATATATCTTAAAAGTCTGTCCAGCAAAATCAAACTTTCGTAAACATACAGCTACCATTTGTCCACGACCATCGACGAGCGTCATTTGATCACGCATAGCCCATACTTTGCCTTTCATCTTTAGACCATTACCAAAAGGTGCTCCATTATCATATTTAATAGAGAAGTCGTCACCAGACCACGAGAAGAGTTTCTCTTTGACGATTATTCTTGTTGGTCCAGCAGTAGACGGTCCACCGCCGACATGAGATCCGAGAGGTTTAAAGTTCTTATCTGTTTGAATGTGTGTAACGTTGTAACTATCTGCAACCGGAAGTGATTCTGTGCAGCCCATATGAATGTGATTTGTTGTTGTAGCTTTGTGTGTATTGTGTTGGCTGTTATTTATGAGCTTCTGTACCAACCAGATAATGGAGTAAGTCGTGAGGTATTACTGGTCTTGTTCGTAAAAAAGATACCGAAGATACCAACTTCAGCATGCATGATAGATGAGATGCTGATACACGGCCAAAGTCCTTTCATATCTACAAGGTGCAGTAAAGCAATTGGCACCTCCGCATAGATGATGGAGGTACGTTAGTAGTGAGATAGTCCATGATGAAGGAGAAGGATACCAAAACATTCGATGTCGGTATCCTTTTTTCTCTCTCTAGGTATGATCTTCCTCGGCTCCCCCATCTTTGTACTTAACTAATTCCAGCCCAATCCCTATAATTAACCAACTAATATATGTATTAATAATTGATCTGTTTGTAAATACGTCCACCGCACCTGATGTTACCGTGAAAAGAACCTCATTCCCCAAAAGTTGCACAACTTTATGTCATACCCATTAATTAAACGTCCAATCCACTAGCCCCACTATCCTTTAGTAATGCAAGTCTTTCATTCATTTCTCTCTGTACCGCATGACTAACACATTCACCTCCCTTATGAATAGGTAAGGTACATCCAGGATGACTACAACCAGTCTTCTTTCTCTTCTTCTCCTTCGGCGGTGATACGTCTAACGCAGGATCATATGCACCATGTCGTTTACATAATCCATGTTTCTTAGCAACATTCGTACATCCCTCTGTACTACATAGTGTAATATGTGCCCCGTGTTTTCTACAAACTCCTCCATTAATAGAAAAACTTGTACATCCATCAGTTATACAATAGCTGATTGCTTCGGTTCCACAGATATAGCCCGATGTTTGGGTCATCAGTATTTGGGATCACCACAACCACCTGGATGTACTTCTAACTTCCGACTATTGCCCTAATTGTCTATCATCACATCAGAAAACGTGATAACAACACAACCTATTGCAGCAATCAAGCACACACCACCTTTCTAAATACGTTTTGGCGATAGACTGTAAAGATTCTACAAAATGGTAAACAAATGACGAACTTAAACAAAAAATAAATGTTACGCAGTACTATAAGTTTACTAAGTAAAAGTCAATTTTACTTTATTTTTCTCACTTGTGCGCCAAGGAGTTTTTGTTGGCAGTCAAAAGGATAGTGTTGCCAATAGGCAGAAACCAATCGGCACCATGAATAAGGCGTACTCCGCCGACTCTTTAGATAGGGTAAAGAAAGGCCTACAGAGCAATGTCTTCAGGTTTATAGATGATCAAATAAACGATATAGGTATAGATGAAGCTTTACAAAATTGTAATGGTAATGTGTCAAAAGCCATTATATATTATGCTGGACAACATTATAAAGGTGTGCCTGGGTATTCTGGTGATGATTGCAATGGAGATTCCATCTATCTTCCTTCCTCTGCTAAACGTCGTTCTTCTACTACAGCACGTGCTGCCGCTGTATCTACAAGAACAAAACGTGCCCCTGCAAAAAGTACTAACAATCGGTTCACCCACAACAAATCCAAATCCACCACCACCGCCGCCGCAACAACAACAACAACAAACAATAAAACATCACCCAAAAATAATGGCAGCAGTAAGTCTCAACGTTCAGGAGGTAAACGGAAGAGGGGTTCACCTTCTGAAGGTGACGAAGGTAAGTTGTTACACATATTATAGTAGAGAATTATATCTTTGTCTTTGGTTTGTTCTTACCATCCTAATTCTCTCACATCTTTCATAGATATTGATGGGGGGCGGTTAGGCGCCGGTAAATCATCTAAACGAGCAAAGAATGTTGCATCTATTGCAAAGAGTAGTAAACGACCAGCGCGTCGAGCTGCCACCCCTAAATCCACTGTGGTATCATGTGGTAAACGTAAAGGATCACCGACTACCGTAAAAGAAAAACCATCTAAACGTATAGCGGGTGGCAGCAGCAAAGGAAAGGCTAAAGACGATATTGCAGGTGAGTATAAATTGGTAATTGTATATTTGTGCATATCTTGTGCACAGTATTTTTGGCATGATATATTTTCTCAACTATGTATGTACAATATCTCCTCACATTACTAAAACAAATTCATGTACAATATATCTCCTCACATTACTAAAACAAATTCAGATGGTAATGAAACAACTCCAGTATCATCATCATCATCATCATCATCATCAATTGGCAATACAATTGATATTGGTTTATTATCTAATCCTAACACGACCGGTCGTTCGTACCTTTATAGTAGAGTTACAGAGTACCTTGTATTTCATAAGTTGAAAAGGGATGGCCATTCAATGGAACGACATGATAAAGTTGGTTGGGGAAAGATGTACACGATTATGACGGGAAAGGTCTATGTGGTTAAGAACAAAATGTCAGTCTGTAGTAACTTCAACAAATATTGGGTATATCAACACGGCGGCAGACCCGGTGATTTAGGTTATGATATACATCCACTCGATCAAAAGATCTTCAAGAATTCACCTTTATCAATTAATAATGTCAAGGACATGGGCAACATGTTTAGAGATGCGGTATTGGGACATTATGGTATATCATTCTGGACAACTCCAACCACAAATATCATCAAAAAAATGATGGGCCTAGATGAAGTATGGAAAGATTTCGCATTAGTATTAGGCAAATTAAAAGACAATCCGAAAGATAAAAAGAATCAAGTCATCATTCAACATCTCAAGGCTGAGACAGGCTATTGCCCTAGTTTAGACAAAGGACAATGGGCAAATCTTGCAGCATCACCAGCAAGGCAGACCGAGTTTTTCAATGTCAATCAATGTTTTAAAAACATCTTGCTTGAGTTGGGTGGTGGTGATCACTATAAGAGCCTCCCAAGTAAGGAGGAGATCCCCAAGCTTTTTGGAAATTGGATGAGTGAGAATCCTGATATGGTGGATGTAAATGAAGCAACGAACCGCTTATCTTTTGAACAGAACAAGTTGGTTGCTGCCGTGTCCAATAATTTCAAGCCCAGTCCCGAGTCAGTCCATGAAGTTGATAAGGAATGGTTGGATAGTGCACCTAATTCACAAAGTCGTGAATTCCGTCTATTCGTGTACAAGTTGAGGTACAAATATGGGAAGAACAGGACTCCTATCCCACCAGGATTTCGTCGTCTCGTCGATGCCGCGACTGCCCCAGATAATATGAACATGTATCTCATGATGTTTGACCTTCATCATAATGGACAAGTTGCAATTGAGCAAAAGCGTAGGGATAAACTTTTACTTGGCCGGTCTAATCCAAGTCATCTTTATGAACAAGAATTGAATGATAGGGCTCATCTTTTTGAACTGTTACCTGCAACAGAGCATGCTTTCGAGACTTGGGGGGAAATACCAGCTATGTCGAATTATAATTCGAAACAATATAGAAGCCGTAGTATCAAGTACAACTTAGTTGAGGAATTGGAAATGTATCATCTTGGTCCAAGGTGTACGATGTCTCGTGAAGTTTTGCCAGGTCATATCGTTGACGGACACCACGACGCAGAAGGGTACGACATTAAGGAGGGCAGTACAGTCCATCCTACTGCCAAGGTCTGTAACCGTCGTGGGTTATACCTATACCATGGCAAATCAGAATCATGGTTAATCAAGTTGTTCAAGGAAGTCCTGAAGAAGACTAGGCTAAAGAAGGAGTGGCATAGGTTTCTTCATTTTGTGCTTGGACATCTCGATTGGTTCAAGGAACGCTTTGAAACAATCAACTACCCTTATGAGGTAAGAGGCGGTAAATTGGTTAGACTAACACCAATTGAATCAGGTAAGTTTCTCTTTTATTCTCTTACGTGTTATTGAATTGATTGCATAAGTATTATTACGTTGTTCAACTCAATGTGTCGTGTCATGTACCTTCCAAACAGCCACTGTCCGACCAGCCATCGCAGTGGATACATCTTCTATCGAAGAGGAAGAGTCCAACGAAGATAAGAAAGTGGCAGCGTCGGCAGCTGGATCTTCCGCCTCACTCACTGCTCAACCAGCCGTCGGATGGCTCTCAAGAAATGTCATCAATCAAGAGAAGTCTCATCAAAATGAAGAGATGCGGCGTGAAGTTGACCAAGGACTTGAGTTATCTTGCGAGGAAGAAGATGATGATGTGTTTATGGAGGGACCCGACTGCACAACTTTGTTGAAGGTGGAAACGGCACCTGATATATCTCATGATGTACCAGAGAGTGTTGCTTTCAATGTATTGAGCTTTCTCGATAATACAAGTCTAGGTGAAGCTGCTGCTGTCAACCATACGTATTTGAGTCTCGTCAGTGCATATGATCGCTTCTCAATTGAACAAGCAAATGCCGCAGCTCTTGCTGCCCAATTTGCAGAGGCTGCAGCTCTTTCTCAAGAAGACGTACCCGAGCCGGAAGAAAATCAAGAGCTTGAGCTTGAACCCGAAGTCAATCCTATGGATCTCGACGCTCCCGCCGCTCCCGCTGATGCAGATGCAGACGAAGAGGAACTAGAATCCGAGGAAGAGATTGAGCTTGATCCATGGGCAAGAGCTCGAATTGAAGAGATTAGATCACGACTTACAGGTTTGGAAGATGAACCTGGGGCTCAAGCTGAACAAGAGATGTACTTTCTGCATATGGAAATGGCTGAGATCATGCAAGATGAGGAGGGTGCTACCGAGTAGAAATCTAATCTAATGTCAAACTTTCCGATATCTCTTACGCTTTGTGGTACCATCTTTATTATTAGCAGTAGTAGCATTTTTAATTTGTGACTTTCGTATGTAGTTAATACGTTGTTTGGCATGATTAATATCTGCTGATTTACTTTGTATACTTTGTTGCAATTGTTGTAGTTGAGTTTCGAGTTCGGTGATGTGATTTTCCATTGTTGATAGTGTGCATGGTTCTATGCTTAGCGGTATTGACGCCGCCGCTACTGGAACCGCCGCTGGTACTACTACAGCAGTTTCGATATTATCATTATTATTAGACATCGTAGTTGGCGTATTGAGAGGGAAGATAGCGTAGTTGATTGCTGACAAAAATGACCGGTATATCGCCAAAACGATTTAAAGGAATGTTGCTATTGTGGATAGTTACTTGAGGTGTACTTTGAGGTGTTTTATATACAAGCTACACTTTACCGCCGTCGATGATATCATTCTGTACTGCTTTGCAAAGTACCGGGTATAATATTGTGAGGTCAACAACATATGCCGAACATAAACAACGATAATTTTTAAGTACATATCTTGTGCACACTATACTATCATCATGGAAGAATTAGAGCATATTAATGGAGGAGATAATAATGACGGCGCTGAATCTGATAATGACGACGTTCCATCATTACTTATAGGGATACTTGAAGGGATTAGAGATAACAATCCAACAGTCACCTCTTTAGAATTACAAGGAGAAGATCTATTTACTTTATTAGAGAATCATAGAGATGAGATTGGAGCCTCGGTCTTTTGCAAGAAGGTAGGGGATTGGATTGCTAACAATACCCACCTACGGGAGTTAGCTATTAATGTAAATTCCATTCGTCATGGAATCCATTCATCATCATGGGATACTCTTCCTCGTCGTATAGGAAATTATCATAAGTTTTTGATGGGGGTTGCGCAGAACAAATCCATTTCACAATTGAAATTGAGAGGATTTGTTAACACGGCATGTAATTCAATTGCAATTAGAGTTCTAGCTCCATTATTCAACAATAAACGAATTTGTAAGGTTTCTGTTGACGATTGCTCTGATAGGGTCTTACAGCAACTATCCAGTGTTTTGTATGATGTGTTGATGAATATGTCAAACAAGCCAGAGTACACTTTGAAAGAGCTCAAACTCCATGGGACAAATGATGATTTTATAACTGATCATGCCGCGGCAAGTCTCATTACTATACTTAGCGATCTCCACTGTGTAGAGACACTTACTTTGAATTATACTACAATTAATGAGGGATCAAGCCATGCACTATCACATATGCTCAAAGAACCAGACTGTACTTTGAAGGAGCTGACTCTTGAGGAGAACGAGTTTAACGATGAGAAATCTGTTATCTTAGCAGAAGGTATACGCATAAATAGTACTCTGGAGACATTGAATCTCAGGAGAAGTGATGAGATTACTGGCGACGGGTGGACAAGTTTCTTTAATATTTTACGACCTGCCAAGTTGGGGGCATTGTCAGTCCTTTACCTCTGCGACAACAATATCAATGATGAAGCAGCTGCTGCACTTTCACACGTATTTACAAATAACAATACATTACAAAACTTATTTCTAAGCGAAGTTTCGTCAATAACAACAACGGGTTGGCAAGCATTGGCAAACCTAGTTCATAATCCCGACTCTGCTCTGTATTATATTGATTTGAACGGCAGTTCTAACTTTGATGATGATGCATTACTTGCTTGGGTTAATGCCTTATCCATGAGCAAGAATGCAACATTGCTTTCCTTTTTGATTCCTTCTGAAGAAGTGACTTCTACGGGTTGGTTAGCTCTTGAGAATCTTGTTTGCAATAAGACAACAATCGATACGCTTTATGATTCTAATCATGTGCTAGGTTACATTACACAAAATAATAATGGTACAGGGGAGATTTTGTCCATGATGAGAAGAATTGCTAAGTTTCGACAATTGTCACAATTGTCAGGCAGCGTAGGCGTAAGGGGTTATCGTGAAGTGGCTCTTTATAAGATTATTCGATTCTATTTTATGAGTGGTGAGGCAAACATGAAAGATATTTGGGATATGGAGTTGAATATTATGGTTCATGCCATTGCAAGGATAGGATGCTTTGCCAAAGATAATATCGTTGCTACTCAGGACGGACCTTCTACTTCAGGGCATACATTACTATACCAGATCATGCGGTCGGTGCCGTCGCTGTTTGATGTCTCATCAAGCAATAGGAAGAATAGGAAGGTGGGATCTAAGTGATCATTAGTATTAGTATTAGGCTAGTGGCACCCCCGTTGTGTCTAATTGTGTTTAGGGTATAGGCATGACAATGACATAAGGACGTTAGCAAACATCTGAGATTTGTATGATACTAATAACACTACTACAATTACTCTATATCTTTCCTCGAACCACATTAGCAGCGGCTGAAGCTAGGGGAGAGATGAGAGAAGAGTAATCGAGTAGAAAAAGAGATCAGTCACGGAGTAGGTATCCTAACATCAAGCACACTCTCGGGCTATCTACCATTTTTCTCGGAGCCTCTCAATATTGTGGGTTAGTAGTGGTCATCATCGTTAGCCACTCAGCCAATATTGCATTTGGTATACCGTCAGTATTGTCAGTAGATCAGCTTTTATCGATCTTTTGAATGATAGTGGTTTGGAGACCATAATATTGAGTTACCACTTATTGTAAGCAAAATATAATACAAATCAGCCTCTATCATTGCAAATCAATATTGCAAAGGTATGTCTTCATCCAATGATAATGGTGGATTCTACACATCCGATAGAAGAAGAGGATCAGATGAAGCAACTTCATCCGGCATTAGCACTTCGCTATTCGGTGGTACAAACTATACTACCACTAAACCAAAATCAAAATCTACTACAAACTCACGAGCATCCGACCTAAGTAGTATAGGCTCCAATGGTAATAGGCTATTACATCATATCGAAAAACGTGTATCAAGTGGTAAATCATGCAATACTTCCGAGTTGCTAAATTTGTTAGAAAAGAAAGTCAATGGCAGTGATGAGCAGCAGCGAAGATTGTCAAGTAGTAAAAGTTGTGGAGGAACTTCTGTGAATGCTACTCAGTCAAATGCTCAAGTTAGAACAAGCAGCAGCAGTGGATCAGTTAGAACTTCATCAGGACGAGTACGTCGACTATTATTAGAACAGGATGCATCCATGAGCTCCTCAATTGCAACATCTACTAAACCAGTCTTTACTAATAATAACAATAATATACAATCACTCTCCTACAATCATATAGACGATGACTATTCAAGATCCTATAATTCAAGTTTGGCAACACATATTACTACAAATAATTCAGTACATAATTCAACTACAGGTAGTAAGAGTAGTGGACTGTCACGAAGTAAAAGTATAATGGAAGAGGATGAGAGCTTGGCCAGTATAGAAGACAATAATGATAGTTTGGACGGTAATAGTTTCTTTAGTATTGGAAGTTCACTACCATCACGAATATCACATATAACCAATACATCAACAAGTACGGCCGGTACGACATTGTCATTAGTAATAGCAACAATCATTCAATCCAATTTCAATTCATTTCAAAAGTGTCAAAGACCATCATCTAAACAACTATTAGGTATACTAATGGCAACATGTTTAATACTAAATACTATATATAACATGACATCATCAACATCATCTTTATTATCAATGAGGAATACGAATATAGCAGAAGTTGAACAACAGTTGGTGAGAGAAGAACGGGTGTTTAGTATGTGTAATCGTTTAACACCTTATCAATACGCTGTCAATCCAACGTTACATTCGGAAACGGAAGATATATTGGAACCATTTGGTTATGGTGACAAGCCAATTGACAAATTCAATACCAATTGGGGTCAACCTCCACTTACTTCTACTTCACAAAAGAAGATACTGTTACTAAGAAATGATGGAAAGTTTGGCCATATCGGTAATCAATTCAATTCAATATTACATGCCTTTGATTATGCCAAAGATTATTCAACACATATTGGTATCTTTGGACATTCATGGTTTATGGATGTTATACAATCTATGTTTTATGAAACATTACCAATCTATAGTGACATTGAGGATGATGAAGAAGAAGTAGGAGGTAGTAATGGAAAGTTTGACAAATTAGATCAAGAACTATATCAAGACTTTGGCATAATAGTAATACGAAATCAAACACAATTACAATCCTATTCCGAAATAATCTACAAGACTGCAGAAGAACTCTACTTTTATCATTCATCCAAAGAAAGTTGGAGAATAGACATGTATAATCATATATTAATACTGCGACAATTATATATGAGATATAATCGTGGATTGGGTGTGATACATAATGGATTGCAGAGTCAGAATGTATGTGATGTTTTGGATTTGTTCTTTGAGGATGGTGTTGCTGGTGCTAAGTATAGTGTTAGTAAGTAGTTGACATGTCTTGTGTTGAGCATATCTTGTGTTGTGTTCAGTAGTGCTTTGTATGCTGCCCGTTCGTCAATACTAACCTCTCCCACCTCAAAATCAATCATATACAGTTCATGCCCGATACTTAGATGGGAATGCCGTATGGAGATTAGAACGATTAGCAAGTGCCACAGGCATGACAATCGAGGGAGGAGTGATGCAAATGGGCCCCGCATACGTCAAGGGCATACTCAAACCACTCAACATGTTAGATCATCCTATAATCTTAATAACCGATGGACAACTAGCCGCTGTTGAACGGGGCTTGTTGAATGATGAGATACTCGGACCGAAGTTAATGGTCTTGTCGGATAAGGATGCATTGGATGGTGCTGATGTTGTCTTGGCTGTCTTGGCTGATGTGTTTATTGGCAATCCGGCTAGTGTTACTTCGGGCTTTATAGCCAGATCAAGAATGGCACTTGGTTATTCTGACGAGTCTACTCAATTGTTCCGAACATTGAATCCACAGTGAGTAGATGTATGAGATATGAATGTGTGTCATGTGTATATGTATGTTTATGAAACTTGTATCTGACATTTGGTTATGTTTGTTTGTTTGTCCAACCACAATCATTCAGAGAGCATAGATGGTCCAGTGTTTGTAATGAAGAGTGTGTCTTCAATCCATATGTTATGGAGAGGTTCGTTTGAGGGATTGAGGATACTATACTATAACCAGAGTATCATCAATCAATACACTTCATTAACATTAGAATCGGAATAGAATCTAACATCGGTACAGAACGACCTTTATAGTTCACAAAGTCTATACAAGAGGGTGTTGGATCAAGGCGGGTGTAACAAAACTCTGCTCGGGAAAAGAAGAGAGAATGAGAGACAACCATAAGCTGATACGAATAAGCTCAAAATAGACTATAGCTGCATATCCTAGTTCTGCCGTCCGTAGCTTTAAATAAACAAGGATGTGTTATTCTAAATAGCAGTCTATAATATATTTACATAGTAACAAAGTCTCTATACAAAAATGTACACAATCTCCTCCACAGACATATCGTAGCTTCCAAAACACACACCTCAACCTCTCACAGCATAAGCATAACTCAGTCTCAACCCTAACACACCACAACGGGATACATTGAAATTGAATGTCAACGTCAACATACCCATATTTCACACCCTAATCAAAACTGTATACACCACAGGGTTGGATACATGCAACGAACGGAATTGCAATTCAAAACAGAGCAGTAATCGCTCGATACCTCATCCATTTAAGCAGCAGTTGCTCTGGATGAACCCCTACCTGATCCATCATTAGTGGCAGTGGTGGCTGGTACCTGTCGTTGACTATTTTGATGATAGTTTGACCACATCTTCTTTGCCTTGTCTATCTCTTTACTTGGTATCGACAGCGCTTTCTCTACAGTCTTGCTCTTATCTAGATTTTTAACTGATCGGCTACTTAAACTTCTTCTCATTGGCCGTATTGGCGTATCAGCCCATTCGTTAAAGTCGTCCTTCTTTGGCATGGTCTCCTCCTCTCCTCTGCCTCTATCTCTATTGCAAACCAATCGTTAATCGTAATAAAATTAGAAGTCGTCTTCAGACTTCAGAGAGTTATCTTCCGGATGTTTATTCTAGAAATATCGATGTAGTGTTGTCTATAACTGAAATGCTCGTCTAGGCTGAGATAGTAAGCGTACATATAATGGTCGTCGCTCCTTTGTTTACTGTCGCTAACGGCAACTACTGGCAACAAATTTCATGATGTAGTAAGAAATTAGTGACTGCATGCCCAAAAATGCTTGAGCATTCTAGCTTACATCTTGAGAACCCGGTACTTACGGGGTCATATGTCACAGTCTCAAGGCTATTTTTGATGAAGTTGCTCTATGTAGAGTAAGGTGAAGGGGTGTCGACTGTATTGGGAATTACTGTATTGGGAAGGAGGCCATAAGGACTGCAAAGATGTGTAAGATCCTGGCTCGGTGCTTGGTAGTCGGAAGAGGAGCAATTGAACTGATCAACAATAGACAACAATATCCATTTCATCACACAAGTAATCATGAGATGTGTACTAATTATAATTATACCAATCCATAAGTTAAGTATCATTCTATCTCTACTCTACACTAATCCCATACAATCTCCTCTAAAGCTGGTCCTTCCCACTCTCTCATGGTCAGCTCATCTTCTACTGGAAGGTCCTTGACTCTTCTCATAACTACTACCGGTTCATCTCCTTCTTCCCATCTCTCCCTTATTGACAGTGTTCGACGTATCATTACATCTGATCGTCCATTGGACATTGGCGGTATAACTATGGAACTATAACCATCCTTGCCTACATGTTTTGTACCACCACCAAACCCCACACTGCCACGGGCAGAAGCGGCATCACCAATATCAGCTGGTGGGGACATTTCTGACCATGTAACATACTCATATATCACAGATTGTCCAAACTCTTTTGCAAGCTTCTTTATAATCTTCCGTGCCCTCTGTCTTTGATTGTATGGATACATTAAGGTAAATCCATCTTCACGGAATTGTGCCAATGAATTATGTGACCATGATGGCCATGCATCAATTGGGGGTGGAGCTAATTGTTCTTGTATTGCGTTCCAAAGATCTGAATTGGCAGCCTCGTTCATTCCGGAATGTGCACCCTTCTTGCTATTGGATGCCGTGAGCGAGTATAGGATCACAGCTGCTGATGAATTGTATACTGGATCGATGATTGATGGAAGGGGCAAGCGTTTAGGTGGTTTGATATTTCCATCATTCTTGTGGAATAGGAAGTTGTTTAGACCTCCACCGCCATTCGACTTCTTGGCAGCTGCCTTACTCCGACTAATTTGCAATTCAATCCAATCCGTATCAGGCATGAGGATAAAGTTCTCATGGAGTGAACTCGATTCACTCAACATGACTTGTGAAGAACCTGCCCATGCCATTTCGGCTTCTCCAGCGTAATAGAGTGATGAATGTTGATCATCTTGTACTAAACTACCCGTGAATTGGATCTGATCACCATAAAAGTCAACAGTACTTCCTACCCCGTCACCCATGGCATGTATAACAGCAACATGTACCAATGGCATTAAGAGGAAGGTACATACCAAGAGAACAATCCATTCCTTCTGATTATTGGGTAATAACTCTCCACCATCATGATAACATCTTGATATACTTGTAATAACCTTGCTATATCCTTGTCGTATCATGTTGGCTCCCCGATCAAGCGAGGCACGACGTTCATTATGTTTCTTTTGATAGATATTAATTTGGGATATAGTATCCGCGGATAAGTTGGATGATTCGGAATGACCAGAAGCATCTCCGGACCTGACACTCCCTCCTTTTCGTTGTCGTGCGGCATTATTCTTGGCTAGTAAGTTTGATAGGAAGGATTTCTCCTCTTCACTTGCCTCGTCTGTAGTTTGGTTATAGGCATTCTTCTTGGGTGATGAGGAAGAACCACGCTTCTTATTGCCAATCAGTCCATTTAGGAATGAATCCGAACTTGATGGTTTATTCAACATTTCATTCCGTACCTTATCAACACGTCGGAACAATCCATCCTCATCTGTTGATGAGTTATCAACTCCTTCATACTTTCCCCGTCCATCTCCCCCTCCTCGCTTACCACCAGATCCTGCTGATGATCCCCTACTATCCTTCCTCACGACATTGAGAGGCTGTCTACCTAATGAACTATTACCAAGTGAACTAACATCATCAGCAGTCTTACTTCCTTCCCCACCCTCCTCTGAATTACCACTAGTATCAATTAATCCATTCATAATATCCGAATGACTATCAACATTCTTCATACCACCAGTTTCATCATCTTCATTACCTTCCTCAATTTCACCAAATCGATATAATCCAGATCGTTTGGGATAATGTATTGGATGATGATCATGTAAATTTGCATGTAGTGTCTCTTCACCGTCACCTTTTATATTATTGGAAGAGTTATTGGAATTGGTAGAATGATGTGAACTACCGTGTGATCTGTTCGATCGGGATGTAGTACCGCGTCGATTACTGGTGTATAGGTTACGTGATGATGTTGATCCATCCGAGGAGGCATCATCTGGTATTGAATTAGAAGCAGTGTTATGCGATGATGATGCCTTCTTACGACGACGTGAATGATGTGTATGAAACTTTTGTGGTTTCATACCTACAGGGCTTGACGTGCTAAATGCACTTCCACTAAAGGCTGAACCAAGTCCACCCGATACAGAACTACCACTCATACTACTAATACTCCCTCCTCCACCACCAGTTTGACTACGTTTCTTACTATTGCTACGATCTTGCTTCACGGGTAACAACTCCCTACGTCTACGACGTTCTGTCGAATTACCTGAACTATGTGTCGATGTCGTCGTTGCACTACCATGTGAACTACGTGAACTACGACTAGATTTCGAACTACGTGATGTATAACTACTAGCACGTGATGGTTGTGACCCTCTTGAACTATTCCCCGCACTTAATGCCAAACTACCCAATGAGAAAGTATCCTGATCACTGGATTGTGTAGTCCGAGTCATATGTGATGTAGACATATATTCAGAAGACAAGTCTGCCTCTTGATCTTCTTCAATTGAGAATGATACCGAGTGTTGTCCTCTCATTTCTGGACGTGGACGGTTGGATTTCTTTGGTGTACGTGAATTACCGCTGCCGTATCCTTCTCGTTTATGCTTAGTACCTGCTGCGCTGTTACGCTTGTGTTTATGATGTTTACCCATTGAATCTGATCCGCTAATATCAGCACCGTAATCATAATTATTATTGATACCACCACCACTGGATGTTATTGAGGAGGTTTTAGAGTTGGTAGAACTACGGAATGGATTGTCAAATGATGGCCTAGAGGCTATAAATAGAATAAGGGGATAGATTGGGGGAAAGTGATTTTAGAATGTTGCAAAGAAATTGGTAGTCTGTCAAAAAAATGAGCACAAGTATATGCACAAAAACAAATCCCCAGAAACAACTCATTTTCAAATATGCATATCTGCGATCATTCACTGCATAATCAACCCCAAAAAAAAGTGCCATAAATAATACCCCCTCCTCTACAATAGCAAACTACACATAATACTGCTTACCTAACGGTGCCATATTATGATGTTTACTCGAATTATCCGAACTATGATATAATTGTTCACGCGAATTATTATTATTACTACTAGCACTACCCAATAATATTCGACTACCGCTACCATCTTGTGTTTTGGTAGGTGTTGAATAAATTGTAGTCTGTGGATAGCTATTGTCTGATGATGACTTGCCAGAGGAATTGGAGGCAGCGTAGTTGTTCGTTGAGGCTGCATAGTTGTTCGTTGAGGCTGCGTAATTATTATTTGATGCAGACTTTTTAATAGCTGAATCATCGATTGATGGTATAAACTCCTCTTCCTCAGCTGTGACATGAGTATCCACCATCTCTTCCGTCTCATTATGACTATAGTCATTACCGTAATTGTCGCTATAGCCATTATTATTGTCGTCGTTATCACTGTTATTATCGTCTATTAAATCAGTATAGCCACCTAACAACTTAGAAGTAAACGAACCTTCAATTGATGACCCACTATATCTCCTTTGTGCTGGTCTTCTGTTTTGGTTTGAATTTGTTATATCATCACCACTAGAATACACTGCAGTACGATCGTATTCATTATTATTACGTTTAGTAGTAGCTTTATTGGACATGTCCTGTTCCAACATGTCAAGTAAGTCTGCAGTAGCTACAGAAGTTGTCCCTCCACCATTGTGACTATTAGTATTTTGAGATGATTGTAAGTCGAGATTTTCAATTTGTTGCAAAAGACGCTCGTTAGAATCAGCGCTTGCAGCGCTTTGGTCTGTGGTTGACATTGTTGATGTCATTATCATTGTCGTCTATGGTATAATGTAGAGGGGATGTTGTAGGGATAGGGCCAATGCAATATTATACGAGAGGAAGCTAAGTCATTGTTGCTATTGAGTTGATTTTAGTCATCGAGTTGAGATTTTTTGAGATTACAACTTGCGTAAGAAATAGTCTAACGGTTTAGAAGATAATGAATATTGTATTACCTATCTCTACCAACTGCAAGTATACGGTTTACGGGAATCCAAGAGAGACATTTGTTCTTTGTCCTTACTCATGAGGTATCCAGGTATCCTCTCCCTCGCTCGCTCGTGCGCTGCCCCGCCGCCCGACGCCTGGCCCACTCTCTTTCGAAATCCACACATCGAGTTCGAGTCGAGAGATATCTTTAGCGCTGACAAAGCGAACCGTACAGCTCAATAAGTGCTCATAAATTCCATTAGGAGGTCAATAAGCAGAAGGAGTGAATATTAAGTAATTACATACAAACACAAGGTTGCAATTCATATCATATCAAATCTATTGCAATACAACACAAAAATAAAAATTATGAGACTATCAAAAACATCAATAGCATCACTGCTACTACTATCAACTACCGTAGTTGCATTCGTTCCAACCAAACACTACACTATCAAACCAACATCTACAATCAGTAGTAATAATGCTGCTCTACTACAATCAAATCATATAGCAAGACATCAATCAAGGTCAACAAACTTATACATGTCAACACCACCCGACCCCGATCAATCACAAGAACGCGTCAAGGATATATCCGAAGGTGAAGATGTGTTAGAAAAGTATGGTGTTGATTTTACAGCAAAGGCATCGAATGGTGAATTAGACCCTGTTATTGGTCGTGATGATGAAATTAGGAGGGCTATACAGATATTAAGTCGACGTACTAAGAATAATCCTGTTTTGATTGGTGATCCTGGTGTTGGTACGTAGTGATGTGTAATGTTTGATATGTTGTTTTTTATGTATTGGTTTGTTGTATATGATTGCTAACCGACAAATATCTCATACTCACAATCTCATATACATACACACAGGTAAAACTGCCATAGCCGAGGGAATAGCACAAAGAATGCATACAGGTGACGTACCAGACTCATTACAAGATTGCAAATTAATTGGATTAGACATGGGTGCACTAATAGCCGGGGCATCCTACCGTGGTGAATTCGAAGAACGTCTCAAAAAGGTAGTCGACAAAGTTAAAGAGTCCGAGGGTGAAATTATATTATTCATTGATGAAATGCATACTGTTGTTGGTGCCGGTGCCACGTCGGGATCAATGGACGCAAGTAACTTATTAAAGCCCGCATTGGCCCGAGGACAATTACGTTGTATCGGTGCTACTACTATTGATGAATATCGTAAATATATTGAAAAAGATAAAGCATTGGAACGACGATTTCAACAGGTCTATGTCGGTGAACCAACGCCGGAGGATACTGTTAGTATATTAAGAGGATTAAAACCACGGTATGAGGTACATCATGGTGTTCGTATTCGTGATGAGGCATTGTTGGCTGCTGCCAAGTTGAGTAGTAGGTATTTACCTGATCGATTCTTACCTGATAAGGTACGTCGTTTCTTGTTTGGGTTTTGTGCATATCATGTGCACATTTTATATTGCAATGTCTGACACATCTTATGTTCATTTTATCCACTCTCTCATAATTAGGCAATTGATTTGGTAGATGAAGCATGTGCCAAACTTAAGAATGAATTAACATCCAAACCAACAGCATTAGATGAAGTAGATCGACGTATTATTCAACTTGAAATGGAAAAGTTAAGTCTAAGTTCCGATACATCCAAGGCATTAGATAATAAGAGTGCCGAGGCCAACCGTGCCCGATTAGCACATTTGGAAGAGGAGATTGCCAACCTCAAGGTTGAACAAGCAAACCTAACAGCTCAATGGGAGAAAGAGAAGGGTGAGGTAGATTCAGTAATGGGTTTACAAGAACAGATTGCCCAAGTGACATTTGAATTAGAAGAGGCTGAACGTAATTATGATTTAGAAAAGGCAGCCGAGTTAAAGTACGGTACTTTACCCGACTTGGAGGCGAGATTAGAAGCCGCCAAACCATTAGAAGAGGAGGGTGTCAATGAGGATGAGGTAGATGAGGATAGCAAGTTATTAAGAGATGAGGTAGTTGCCGAAGATATTGCCAATGTAATTTCCACATGGACGGGCATTCCTGCCAATAAAATGTTGGATACGGAAAAGAATAAGGTCCTTGCCATGGGTGAGAAGTTAAAGGAACGTGTCGTTGGACAGAATGAGGCTATTGATGTTGTTACACAATCTATACAACGATCAAGGGCTGGGTTGAACGATCCATCCAAGCCTATTGCATCTCTCATCTTTTTGGGACCAACGTAAGTACACAAGATGTGTCCATCTTTAGAGTATTTTGCACGTTTGATATGTCATCCAGTTACTAACACCTTTCTTATCTTTTGTCACTTCTTATATCAGCGGAGTTGGAAAGACTGAACTTGCCAAGGCTCTGTCAGAGTTCATGTTTGATACTGAGGATGCCATGATTCGTATTGACATGTCAGAGTATATGGAAAAGCATACCGTGTCACGCTTATTAGGTGCACCGCCGGGATATGTCGGCTACGATGAGGGTGGACAACTTACCGATGCGGTACGTCGTCGTCCATACTCTGTCCTACTCTTTGATGAGATGGAGAAGGCACATCCCGATGTATTTAATGTCATGTTGCAAATGTTGGATGATGGACGTGTCACGGATAGTAAGGGACGTGTCGTGGACTTTAAGAACTGTGTCATTATCTTTACATCCAACATTGGGTCACAAGATATCATTGATTTAGAAGGTCAAGATCCAGAGTTGATGCAAACAAGGGTGTATAATGCCATGAAGGAACATTTCAAACCAGAATTTCTGAATAGAATTGATGATACGGTCATCTTCAATAGTCTATCCAAGGAAAATCTACGTGGTATTGTCAACCTTGAGGTTAAGAAGTTGGAACAACGTCTAAATGAGCGTGATGTTGCAATGGTCATAACCCCAGCTGCTCTTGATACGATGGCGGACATTGGCTTTGACCCAGTGTATGGCGCCCGACCTCTAAAACGTGCTATACAACGTGAGTTGGAAACATCAATTGCAAAGGCTTTATTAAGAGGGGAATTTACCGACGGAGATGAGATTACGATTGATTCTGTGGATGGTAGTATTGCAGTTACAAGGAGTGGCGTAGGCACGTATTATGATAATCAGGTGGCAGAACCGGCATATGAGTAAAGTAGATGTTTGGGGTAGATTAAGTATGGGGTAAACTAAGCTTAAAGAAAGATAAACATAGAATGCAAAATGAAACTTATCATATTACTACTACAAACTAACCCCCGCTATGCTTACTTTCCAACACCAAGCTTTTCAATGATGATCTTCTTCCGTTCTTGCAGCAGCTGTTTACGCAACTTTCTCTCCCTCTCTTCCTCTTCCATTTGTGATACTTCCGACAAGATATCCTCTAACTCATTCCTTAAACGACTCTCAACATACAATACTGGCATGTTTCTGATGAATTGATAGATAGACGATAACTTCCTCTCTTCAATGTTGGCATCAAAGTCGGTTGTATATGCAGAAGCACGTTCCAACCAACCAATAACTAACGGTAAAACTTTAAACTCCCATTCAAAGAATGGTTTCATATCAAAGTCATTATGGTGTTTTAGAACCTTGACAATTGGCACTACTTTCTTATCATTCTTCTCGTTCAATTCAAGTGATGCTCGTAGGTGTGGAGGCTCGAATTGGATGTTTTCACTAACATAAAGCGTGGACAGTGTGTGGTTGGATCGAAATGTTGAATTGACACTCGAAGTGTCACAAACAAGATTTGAGAAAGCATTCCATCCTTTAGCAGTCATTGTCCTCATTGGGGTGCAGATCAGACTCAAGCGTCTCAATGTATTGTTATTGGTCAATGCATCTGCAAATACAACCGCTGCTTGGTCACCATCATTTTTATCAACCTTTAGATATTTCAGATTTGTGTTTGGTGCTGCCAATATAGTCGCAACTCTTTGCCATCCTCTGGCTGTTACCAATGTGTTTTGACAAAGGTTCAGTGATTCTAAATGACTAAGTTTTGTGAGAACCGGGGCTAAAATATCTATCCCATCATCATCAATTTGATTGGAGGAGAGATTAAGGTTTTGCAACCTAGTAGTTGAGTATTCCAGCAGAGTAGCCAAGGCCAAACACCCATTCTTATGAAGATCGCTCCTAAACAGCTCTATTTGTTTCAGCTGGGGATTAAATCTCAATGATGTGATAACTGTCACCATCTCTTCTTCTTCAATATGATTGTTTGTTAACATCACTGCTTGCAAAGATTTCGAACAGCACCCAATTGCCAAAGCAAGCAGACGGCAGCCTTCATTTCCCAATATACAATTGCTGATCCGGATTTGAGTAAGATTATCATTGTTCTTAAAGAATGAATCCAGCATTGTAAACACCTCCCCCCCCAAGCATATCAATATCGTAAAATGATATCTCATTAATTGATTTGTTGTGGTTTACTCCTCTCAAAAATGGTGTAAGAAAAGACCCATTCACTATAGATAAGTTGCGTAGAACATTACTTTTTCCAACGAAATATCCCAGCCACCCCATATCAAAAGGCCCACCAGGAACATAGTCGGTACATGTTTCAAACCCATCGGCTTCATCATGGTGATTTTGAATCCACAAGTATTCATTTTCATCTCCATATTCTCCGTACTTATTGTTTCTGAGACGACGGAGTACAATTCTATTGTTGATATCAGTAGTAATGTCTTCCATTCTGATAGTGTCAGCCTGCTCATCGTACATATTATTACTATTATTCATGTTTAATACAATAATTTACCAGTATAACGATTGTACTCTATAGGAAACATGAAAGAGTTCAATATGAGTTAACAATAATTTGTAAGAGTAAACAACAAGTTATGTGCACAAGATAAGTATGCACAAAATCGTATCTAATCCCTCCGACCGACCGCCACCGAGACCATATATAACCTATACCCTTTTAAATTAATAAACCAAACCTATATCTCCTCTAACCGTATATTCTAAGTTGAGATAAACTACAAGGTATACACATGGTGACATACCTAACAACACAACACAATGACACAAAATAACAAATGGTACCCTGAGTTGTACATAAAATATGAGCCGCTCTCGTACATCCACTCACTACCCACTTAATAAAGACTAATAAACCCACCTTCTATGCTTAGAGAGACAGGTGCTAAAGTTTATTGGCCGACCTTATCTCAAATAACAAATAAGAGGGAAGAGATAAAAAGACTCCCGTTTAAAAGTACAAGGATACCAGTCTAGGGGATCCATATTCTAAAATCCCAGGGGAGAAATGTTTAGTGATTGCTTGCGATTTTGAAGAAAAGGAAGTTTGATGATAGCAGGGAGACAATCTTCTACCAATCTACAAACAACGTTTACTACAAAAGGATTGGCCAGCATATTATTGAATCGACTATTGCATGTGAGTTTCTTTATTATTGGTCTGACGGCGGGTGTGCGTTTTGTGTGCGCCGATCTAGAGAAGAATATCCTTCTCTCCAACGATCACACATATTATCATACTTCTTACTGCCTACTATTCGTTGGGTTTGATCTTGATGCGCCTTGTTTGCATGTAGATATACTTTGCTTCACATTATACTAATCAATTCTAACATATTCATATAATCTGTCTTCTTGCTCTTATTACATTGCAGTTATCTGAAGAAGATCTGAATTGAGACACCAGTGCACCCAACTCGTTGAACCTTTGCAATTGCAATCAAAGTCTATACTAAGCAAGTCCTACTACAAAATCACATTACAACACAAACAATGAATGAAGAAGAGATGATAATACCCGGCCGTCGACGTAACCGGGCATACTCTGATGCTCATGCCCTCGTCAGTATCAGTTCTAACTCCGGAGAAGCTGACATGTCAATGGGCGATGAGAACATCAACAACAAGGCATCATCACCCTCGCGGTCTCCAACCAACATTAGTAATATGATTGCCTCTACAAAGAAATCAAATCAAGGACATGTCAGTGGTAGGCCGAGGTCAAAATCATTAGATCTATCCAAGATACACAAAAAGAATACGGCACATCATCAACATCATTACAAGCATGGTCAGTATCCTCTCCATTATGGACGGAGTAATAGTCCCTCGTCTCCCAAGTTAACTGGTAAATGTTGGGTACGTAAGGCTACTGCAACTAGTCCTACACCGTTTGTTCCTTCACGGACAAGTGGGGCTACTGCATCACCGTCTAACAAAGAACAAGAACATCAAGGTGGTAATGTCTCATTCCCTACTGATTCTTCTGCCACTCCCTATTCACCAACAAGACAAGTAACCGATGAATCAACTACGTTGTATAGTGCCGCATCTTATGATGATGAAATGTTACTATCACCCATCATGTATGATGATACATTAACATCATCCCCACGGTCCTCCTTTGATACCGAGGGTGTCAAGAGACGATCCGTCTGTTTTGGTGAAACCGGCAAGCCCATTAAGCCACGTTCGGCCTTTGAACAGTATACTTCCTCGGCCACTCCTCCTACTGCTACTGTATTATAATTAGGGAACATCAAGATATGTTGTCTTCTGATTTACATATATGTACAAAACAATTTCTATCATGTTTGATTACAGTTAACACATGCCATATGCACTTATAGGTACATAGAATCAGAAGAGAAAGAAAGAGTAGGAGGTAGTAGTAGAAGAGATGTTTGAAATCTTAACAGTGTAAAATAGAAGATAATGTAATGGAATTTAGTTGATTAACTTATCTAATGGGGGTTCAAATTCAGACGCGAATCGGATACCGGACATTTGACCAGTCCTTCTTCTTCCAAGCTGTGTATATAGATTTTGTCATCCTTCACTAGTTGGAATCATATGTATATCATACAAGCAATCAACCTCTATTAAAGCAGCAAGGGAGGCTTGACAAGCCTTCTCAAAAACTTTTCATCCGACCGACAAATCTGAGCATGCATTACTTAGTATTTATATGATGCCATTACTAAGAAAGAAAACGCCAATCAGACCAACTAATATTAATGATATCCCGCCGGCTAACTTTAACATAGGCCCCAACACCGCATCGCCAGTAACTCGCTCTTGATTCTCAATAACACTTCTCGACCAAAAACCTTGATAATATTCGGATGAGCCTACTTTTGTAATTGTATCATCGTCGGTGGAAGTAGATAGTTCATTGATTGGACCATTGTCATTATTTGTTTGTATCTTTGTATTGGATATGGTGTTTATATCATTGTCTGTAGAAGCATATAATATACAGTTGTGACGATGACGTGGTAAATTTACCTTTGATGATACTTTGTTGTTATTGCAATGTATTAGTTGATATCTAGACGCCGCCGCCGATGACGGCCCAGAAAACGCCTCAACAACTAAATCTAGATAACATAGAACAACCACAACATATATGAGGTTATTGGAATGCATTCTTTGGCTGTTAATTTCTTTCAAGCAATAGAGGAGGAGTTGGTAGGATTGTTGTGTTTTGCTCATCTAGCGTTTAGTCGCTAAACTCCTTTTTCATTCTGCTTCTAGATGATTTTTCATTGCTGTTTTGACTTTGGCTCTACTCTACCATTGCTTGTTCACTACGCTATTTGGCTAGAGAGGCGGCTTAGACCTATATACCATACATTGTTTCCCTTTTTTATTTATACTAAGTATCGTTCGGCGGTTGGCTCATGTGAGTAGTGAATGTTTTATTTGTATGGTTAGAAGAACTAACATTTTAATTTTGTTTTGCTTGTTTGAGTCTATCCGTGGTTTGAGTAGATCTACTCTCTCTCTCTATCTCTAGAGAACGTATACTATTGCAACAATGATTGTACAATTGTGCTACTACGATACTGCATATACTTCCATGACTCACCTCTCTATTGTCTGTATCACGTTATTCATAGGGTCAAAAGTTACTTAGCATAGAATTCGAGTTGCCGGCAAAAAGTGACAGACAATATAGAATAATGAATATGGAAAGCGCGCTTGCAATCGCATCATCTAATGATGCCGTTGATTTTGTTACAGTTACATTAGGTTTGATCTTTACTCAGTACACAAGACACATATTGCAAACAATATGCATCGTATGTTGTTGCGGTTTGTTGGTGTATGATCCATCGAGGACGAAAAAGGAACAACATTGGAAACATAATTTTGCAGCACCAACGATGATATTTGTATATGTAGATATTATATACCCAATCGGCGGTGTTAAGGATATGAACTACTTTACAATAGTGCTGCTTTGTATTACTATCTTGGGATGCATTGGAAACTTACTGAAACAACGAAAGGATGTTAATATTGGTAGTTTAGCGGGTTGTACATACGTGGTTGCATTATTCTATACGATCTACACTTCATATCCAAATTTCTTTACGGCTTGTCTTCTTGCTCTAATTAGCGGATGTATTTTGGCATACAAAAGAGAGTATATAACGATGAATCTAACAATGAGAGGTATAATTTGTGTTATAACTCTCATATTGATGGACACAACAAAAAGACAAAGGATATACATTACGAGTGGGATGTTTATACTAATTTGTCCAAATGAATGGAAGCCGCCAACATCGTTACTACTTACTTTTTGTACCATTGATGCATTTGTATGCGAAAGAGATTACATACGGGCAAGTTGGAAAGCACCATGTGCACTGTTTCTATTAATTATGAATACAATCCTTTATATGGATACGGAATGTTTCATTATTATTGGACCTATAACCAATGTAATCGGTTGCATTTATTTGATGGTATTGGAACATAAATGTATCAGAGATAGTACGATGTTTCACTACTCCATGTTGATTATGATTTACATCATCTACAGAATAAGGTATCCAGAACCAGAAGTAACAACTTTTTTTGGCGTAATTATTGGATGCGTTGTTTGTATTGGTTCAGGTTTCACAAATTGGTACATTGGATTAGATTCACAGTACTATACAATCCTGTCGATATTGTATATTATCCCTATTGCATACTTTGCTATGGATATGCACCTGATAGGGGTCTGTTTATGGTCTTACTTGTTTGTGTTGCCCTGTGTATGGACCTTGGGAGTGGTTGGTAATGATCGAATAGATATATTCTATCGTTACGGTGCACTGTGGGATGGATACGATTGTGATCATTGTTGCAAAAGTTCAGGCCGGAAACTTCCGATTGTAGGCTTCTTCGGTAATTTCTTGATGAACATTATTACTCATGCAGATTCACGAAATACTTTGTGCAAATACGAAGGTGCTGGTTACTTAGGCCTATGTATTATAGGTGCACCACTGGCCACTGGAGTATATGAAATGGGTAGAGCATCTAGCGGAAGACGGTACCCTTGCAAAGATTGGCTCGGATGAAAGAAAAGAGTTAATTATGACTCTTATAAGATTGGGGACAAATTTACTCATTGGGAATGAATATGACATAGCAAGAGCTACTTCATTGGCTATGTTTATTCTAATGTTTGAGAGGGTTCCCCCAAATGGAAAGATGATAGCAAAAGAAATAATGTCTCTTGCTCGTGGTGTTGCCGAACTCGATGTCCGAGGTATTACTAAGTTTTACTCAAAAAGAATAAACTGCTCATGTTTGACGAAGTACAAATCTCATCCGAAAGGATCTAAATTGTCGATTTGTTTTGAATGTAAGTACTTGAATAAGACAAAGTCCCTCTTTTGGTGTGCTGGTTGTATGACAAGGCAATACTGCTGTCAAGGCTGTCAGCAGAAAGATTGGGAAGGAGGCCATAAAGACAGTTGCAAAGATATTGCAAGATCTATGACTCGGTGCTTGATAGTCGGACGCAGTGAATGCTCTGACTAACAAGCGTATGTTATAAGGTGTATATAATATATAAAGTTCATAAGATGTGTATTAGTGTTAAACTTTTTGTGTAGAGAGTATGGTGACTACTGATAGCTTGGAAGCATGGAACAAACTAACTGGCTAATATTTCACATTATATATGAGTATACACTTTTACTTTACTATTACTACTTCTATTAGTTCTATTAACACACTTACACAAAACCAACTAGGCCTATTTAGGTTGGTTTAATATCCAACCATCAGCCCACTGACCCACTTCTTCTCAAGCAGAAACGAATATCACATGCTTCATAAATGATTTCTTACCAATCTCAGCAACAGTAGAAGGTATCTCGATAATTTCTAATGATTTGCAATTTGCAAATGCCATATTTCCAATCACCTTTAAACCCTCATTCAAGCTTACATTTCTAAGGTTCTTACATCCGGTAAAAGCAAAGACGCCTATCTCGGTAACAGTCGAAGGAAGTGTAATGCTTTCCAAGGACGTGCAACCAATGAATGCCTGGTCCCCAATCTTCGTTATGCCCTCATTCAGAACTACTTCCTTAAGATGTTTGCAGTGCCGGAATGAGAAGTCTTCAACCTCAGCTATGCTCGGATGAACCCTTACACTAACTACATCTTTTGGTACACCATCCCTTAGGCCTTTGAACCTACCCAGATACTCATATACAGCATCTGATGTATTGATTGTCATACTTTCTACATCAAGTTCATAATCAGTCTCTTCATTATTGCTTTCTTCTTCTTCGTTATTACTACTCTCTTCACATTTATTATCGTTATTTCTGCTATGACCATTATCTGTTGAGTTCTCCGGTCTAGTAATTTCCATTACCGGATCACACATTGAGCAGGGTCCCTTACACCTACGATAATGACTCAATACATTCTTACTCGATAGGCAGTGTGGTACCTGACATTCCGTATCTTTGCAACATGACATGTGTTTCCATAATTTCTTCATCTCATCGCAATAGGGAGTGACTGTACATTGACCATCAACGGTCTTACATTTGGATGAATGACGAAGCAATAAAAGATGATCTGTTGGGCTGTCAATGGTAAGATGGCTGATGATAGTACTATCACCATCGTGAGCACCGCCACCATTGCTACTGCTACTAATTGTGATGTCAATACCTTGACATGCGGTATCAAAGTACGTCATCATTTCCCTAGCCATTATGTGGGGTTGTGCATCTTCATCAGTATAATACTCCATCGTATTCCTAAACGTTAAATATACATCATCCTTAAAGTCATCAACAGATTGATAAGTTCCTGCATTAATCTTATCCTGAATTGTACTAAAATCCATTGGATTTGTAATGATATCAAAGTAACCGGGCATGCCTAATAAGATGGGATCGACGGGATCATCATATACCCATCCATATTGATGATTCTTTAACATATTAAGTAGATCATTAATAGATACGGTACTACTGCTGTTGATGTTTGACGATGACATGATACTTCTACTTCAACTATCGTCACTACTATATTTTTGTGTTTGTGGTATCTTCCTTGCTGTGCAATCAATATTGACGTAGCGGCCTCCAAAGTGCTACCATTCGATAAACAATAAATACTGGTCAAATGCCTATGTTATGTTATTAGTAACCAAAGTGATTATTACAGTAGTATATAATCGATCTCAAGATAACATCATGATCTCGATGTCTCAACTCTCTCTACTCTCATAAAAGATACCGCTTTTACTCTTACGATACGGAGGTTTGAGGTTTGAGCTTCTGTATTTCGATAATATGAGAATAGAATGCGCCGATATTCAGCCGAGATTATCAACTAAATCTTAGGCCTAGAGTGTCTGACTATCAATTGCAATAGTGGAGTTGTTGTCTTGTACTGGATGATGGAATAAACATCTCAACTAAGTCTGTGATAGTGCCGAGACTCTTCTTGAAAATTATACATATTGTAGGTCATTGCAAATGATAGCCAAGGAATAGGAATACATTATATTAGCAGGCCAGCTCATTAGCTCATAAAAGTCTAATATCATAGACAGTACATAGGTAATCATATACTAAACAAAAGACAAACAACAAGCGATGATGAACTTTACTACAACACTTCTAATCTTCTCCCAACTATGCATCGCGATATCCACCACATCGACAATCCGCGGCAGTGGTATTGACGAACAACAACAACAACAACTCGAACAACAACTAGAAGAAGAACAACAAAGAGAAAGAGAATTAAAAGAGTCACGTATAATAGGCGGAACACGAGCAATGGACGGTGAATATCCCTACGCCGTATCACTTCAGGATGAGAAAGGTCCATATTGTGGCGCGTCCTTAATAGCACCCGATATGTTACTTACCGCTGCACATTGTAAACAAAATAAAAGTATCAAGGCAGTTATTGGTAGGTATGATTTACGTGATACAAGTGTTGGAGATGTAGTTGATGTTACTGCCGAGAATCAAATTCGACATGCCGGGTATGATCCACAAACTACCGACAGTGATTTGATGTTAATTAAACTCAATAGAAAGACAAGAGCAACAGATACACCATATGAGGATCGTGTTGTACGATTTGGTAATTATTATATATCAAGTGATACACCCGCATCTGTTATGGGTTGGGGTGTTACCAATCCGAATGGCGGATTATTGCCGAGTACATTAATGCATGCAGAAGTTTTTACTGTATCGAATGAGGAATGTGCAGCATCGTCGGGGTTTATTGGTAATTTCCAAGCTGATTATACAGATGCTATAACACCTAATATGTTATGTACGTATTCATATGTTGTTGATCTTTGATATATCCGTGCACTTGGATCCAACTTGACTGACTTCTTCCTTTGTCTCTCGTCCTGTCCACACTCCAACCCATTTAGGTGCTAAGGATGAGGGTGAGGATAGCTGCCAAGGCGATAGTGGAGGACCACTGGTTTACAAAACTCCATTGGGATGGCATATCCAAATTGGAGGTAAGTTGTTTGTTTGTTGGGCGGTTGCTTGTGATGATGATCATCTCTTACTTTAACTTTTAATTGTTCCACATCCTTTTCAGTCGTCTCTTGGGGGATAGGATGCGCAGACCCAGACTTCCCTGGAGTTTACGCAAGAACATCCAAACGATGGGATTGGATACGCCGCAAGATATGTATACTCAGTGATGAACCTCCAGATTATCTATTTTGTGAAAATGGGTGGTAATAGAGAGAATAGAAGACCTTGTTTGCTAAATGATAGATGCTGTGATAACATGGCATTTCAATACTGTATAAGAATATGTTTGATCATCAGTCTCAACTTCCAGGTATTAAGCTTAGTCTAGCATATCAAATCTCTGATCATAATAAGCTTTATTGACAACCCTTAATCTTCTCAACAAGCATATTAATCCAATGTTCCACTTCCGTCAAGCCCGTCCTCTCATCGGCCTCTCCTCTTTGACAAAATCTAATTGCACCCAATGCCTCCAGTCTTGAATCTAACGCCTGAGCAACCTGATTACAATCCTTTGCAGATGTATGTTGTCTGTCAAGCAATAAGTTACTATCCCCTAAGCCCAATATAGCAAATTGTTTATCTTTTAATAATGTATCAGGATGTGTCTTTCGTTTAAAGAATCGTATACAAGTACCGGCATCTTCGGGTGGTGCCTCATTCTCAATAGTTGATGCTATAAATACCGCTAATGTTGTAGACTTTGCAAGACCGTCTGTGTCTTCTATTAATGCAGATTTGAATGCTTTACTTTTAGCCATTGATATTATAAATGCACATGTTGTGAATCGATTATTGATGTAAGTTTTGTGCTTATTTGATTGGCAATATCTAATGATAGATCTCCGCTATGCAGCAGGATAACATTTTCAATCTTAGTAGCAGTAGTGGTTGTCATATTATTATCTAAATCCGTCGGTGGATGACCCTCCAACTAAGCACTAATCTGATTGATATATGCAATACTTAGCAATGAAAAATGAAGAACTGTGCTTGATATCTTTGCAAATATTAACCATTCAAACGCCTTATACAACCACAATATCATGATGATTTAAGTCCAACGATACATACAGTAACAGTACTTATGTATATGGATCAGTTACTACAGATTATTTGGCTCTCTATTGGTGGTATCCAGTGACACTATACAGAATCAAAAATCTCATAGAAATCGTAATCAGCGAAATCAACCATCGCTTACTCCTTCAACAATAGTCTTCATATACTCATAATACAGTCAATTGACCAGTTTTTAACGGTCTATCGATTGGTAGTACTTTGGGAGGCGCTGCATCAATATTGATTACGCAACACACAAAGATACCAACATCGGAAAAATAGTGAAAAATGTTATTTTGATATAGATGTTGGTGCTCGTAGAAGAGTAACACAACACATCCATACCACACACAGACTTTATGAGCAATTACAAAAACTAAATAATACGCCAAAACAGTATGTCAGTAGTTATCATAAACGAGGACGACGATCAGTATATCAAGTTAGCAAAACGATATTGCAATTTATCAAACGCACATGATTTAGAATCGATAAGTGAAATGGTCCACAAGGATGCTACAATATATGGACATCATGATAATATAGATGATTTTATGAAAGGTATGAAAACCTTCCGTGTACTATATCCCAATGTATCTTGGGTATTTCACAAGTTCAATCTACTTGGTAAAATATTTAACAATAGCATTAAGCAATTGGTTACACGCGTGTCATTCACCTTTGATAGGTATCGGAATATGAAAGGCGGTAGGTTGAAATGTACCGCAACAGAGTATATTGATTTTACAAATGATGGTCTTTTGATGAGTATTGGTTATATCGATGGACCATCGGAGCCGATTCCCAGTATTTATGAAGTAATAAATGAACAAAATTCAAACGATGTAATATGTGGTAGAGGAAGCTCCATAAATGAACATCCAGGGAATCAGTTGTTTCGTCAACTCGTAAGTGAATCAAAAAGTTCCTATCAAGCAGCTACATCCAAACGTAAAAAACGTACAATCTCTGAAGGTATTGTTGACAAAATACACAATCTTAATCCACCTGGACGGTTCCTAATCAAGTCGCTCAAGTATGAAACAGGTTATATTGAGATGACTATTGTACAAGCAGTGGATAAAACTTGTGCAGCATTCCAATTCCATGAAAAGTCTACCGATCCCACAGTGGAAGTGTTAACTGCAATAACAGGAATTAAAAGGATTCTTAATTCGGCCAAAGCTAAGACTAAATTATGCAGGCATTATACTACTCACAAGAGCTGTGTATTTGGTGATAAATGCACCTATGCACATGGAGAACACGAGCTTTTGGGGAGTAGTAACGGAAAGAACGACGATGATGTAAAAGAATAGGTACGCGTATCATTCGCCTTCGTTAGGCATTTGCATAAGAGCGGTGAAAGATTAAAATGCAGTGCAACAGAATATACTATTTTAATAATGATGGTCTTATGATAAGAATTGGTTACATCGAGAGACCATCGGAGCCGGTTCCCATACAAACAAACTAAGATTGATTCAGCGGCAAATGTAGTTATCGGGAGTCCAAGGCGAAGCTTCACATTTATCACTACCGCCACTAAGGCAACACTGGTTGTTTGCAGGGTCACACTTTTCACCTGGCTCAAGGCATGGTGCGTCTTCATCTGTGGCGAGTAACAACGAATCCTTCATATTCTGAACGAACTGTTTTGAGAATGAATGGTAGTAGGAGTACAGAAGACAAAGTTGGGATTCGGATTAGGATACACGGATATAATGTAGAGAATACTGATGCATGATACTCACCACTGATCCACGAAGAGCATGAATTACGGGATTATTAGAATCTTCTTGAGCATGAGCATGTAAATCATTGCTGGTAGCTAGAGCAAGTAATAGAACTTTGGTGAGTAAGAAGAGTTTCATTTTCATCTCTGAAGAGTTGGTATTGATATCTATTTTTTTGTAGCTTAGTTATAGATTGGATAAGTATAATACTTTTAGTTTTATGTCAACAAAGTACCGCATATATATCCTCTTCCGAGGCTTTAGTCGAGGCCCCAAGATTGTACAGCATCTTGGTGGGGAAGAGCTCTATCCGTGGAAGAGCAGGCCGAAGTAGGAATAAATGAAGTATGAACATGCATATTGTACTGTATCAAGTGTCACTTGCCATTATACTATATGTAAGAAATAATAAATCTCTCTTCTAGGTATTAACTTTGGGAGATTGCCTACTACTGCAGTATAGTTACTTTAGTATACTAATGATACAGTTTCTTCACCGTTTTTTAACGGTCTATCGATTGATAGCACTTTGGAGACCACTGCATCAATATTGATCACACAAATATAAGATACCGCACACAACAAAAAAATCTTATTTGTGATATGATAAGAGAGCGTAACATCACTGCCGCCGCACATCATTAAACAGAGGATATACCCCTCCATAGCACATCAGATAGGATAATAGAGATTTGATATTTATATACAATGGCAAAGTCCAAGCGCAAGACGTCGACATCAACAAAGTCCACAGGCGTATCCACAAAGAAGAAGAGAGATGACACATCTCATGCTCAACATTCTACACGCCTGGCTTTGATGATCTCTGTGATAATACACTGCTACGAATCCTATCTTATACTGACGATCTACGGTCATTAATAAATCTTACAAGATGTACAACAAAATCATTACGCAAGCGTTTCGATCTAAAGGGAGATAAGAATGCACCTGAGTATTCCAAATTGTATAAAAAGTTTTGGCAGGGTGTATTTGCAGATCTACAAATGGCACCGCTTGAAGGTTCCGAAAGCAAATCACAAGACTACATTTCTGCAATCAATTATCGAATATCACTTTTCTATGCACTTGTTGGGCATGACAAGCGTAGAAAAGCTGGTACGAACATATCTTATTCATTACCCCTCCGGCAGTTCTATTTCAAGCCTTTTGATAGCATTTGGCATTATTATGGGGATGACGTTGATGATGGTAGCAGGGCTCAAACAGAATTTATCAGTCCGTTTTCTATATTAATAGGGGGAACTGGTCAAGAATACGTCTTTGTGGATCCGGATTTAGGTAGTGTAGATGTGCATAGCAGTATACTCGAAAGGGTACAATGTCTTGATAAATCAATTCAAAAGAAACGTGAGAGTGCTCAACGAGCTGTTGGTTCGGCTAGATTGAGATTAAAACCAATCCAAACCTTACTCAGATCATGTCGAGACTCTATCAAGGAAGGAGCTGGACTGTTGAATTGGGAGGAGTACTTTGGAAATGATACACCCTTTGGGCCATACGATGTCCTTCCACCTGAATTTTCTAGAAGGATATATGTTGAAGAAGTATCACTTAAAGCATTAGATTCAATGGAAAAAGATGGGGTACATTTGATTGAAAAGATAATTATATTTAGTAGGCTCGTTAGAGACCAAGACGGGAGGAAGTGTACTGAATTTATCTTGTGGGGGGATAGTGGACATGAAGAAAGAAGTCCATCGAAGAGATTCATACAGAAGACTATACTACGGGTACCAGCAGGAGTGATAGAAGAATTTATGACTATTGAGTTTGACAAGGTATATATGCAATTGACTGAAGGAGATCCATATGGAAACTCAGAAGTTGATACCGATAAAGTTTACTATCAATATTCTCTTCCCAATATTGAAGATGGGCAACAATATTACGTCCAACCAGAATTCTACTTTTCGGCTGAGAATAAAGTGTTGGTAATCCTTACTATGGCTCATAATCAAGTCCTTGTTGGTACGGATGTTGGTACCATTGAGTGCTGGGATTGTAGTGACAAATCTGCCCCGAACCGGATTAAGACTTTGCATGCATCCAATGCATTCCCATTCAATACTGAAAAGAACGGTATTGGAAATCTTATAATAGTCGATGAGGTACGAGAGAACTTCTTCATTTCATCACAAAGATCTTCTATGACGGGAGTTATCACACTGTGGCAAAGCCCTCATCAAAGTGGAGTTCTTGAAGATGCAAACTTTCAAATGATGGTCAAGATCAAGTATGAGTACTATATCAACTTTATGTGTAGTGGATACTCCTTGATGGTGCTTTGCATTGACAAGTTTGGCAGTCTTTATCTTGATGTTTATCATCTCCTTGGTACGAGATACATATTGAACAAGTTTGATCATGTCAACTTACCAAAAGGTATTGAAATAACACCCATACACCCAAAAGGTGAACAACAAATCCAGTTTGCTAACCGTATCAACCTTCGTCATAGAGTAGGTAGCGATGAGACCGGAATGGCAGAGCAGTTTGTAATGGATTTCAATGATCGCTTTTTAATAATAGAAGCCCACGGTGGACTAGTCGGTAGCAATGGTGAAAGTAAATCGGATGGTCCCGGCTTGATTGTTATTGATTTAGATGAACATGCTTCTGGTATTCCAAGCTACCCTTAGAGATACAGACTAACTCTAAAGTTTCAATAACTTCAAAACTATACAATATTATCTTACATAACTCTTTTGCTTTACAGAAACATAAAGTGAAATGAAGTTCCCTCTCTCGTATGTTATCAATTAAGAGAGATCTAATAAGGAACTTGCATCTTTGGGGAGCACATAAGACCTTCTTGGGGGGAGACACATATGATATGTGCATCTTGGTATCGTATGCTTGCATAACCTTACATCTTGGTGCAATACATAAGTATATCTAGACAGGGGCTCTACCTCGAGGGAACACCTGATGACCACAGAGAGCAATGCTCAATAAAGAGACACAAGATATGTCATTCATTCCTCCACAACAGAATCAAGAAACTCCATCTTGGGAGCGCCACTTCTCCTTCCCGTCAAATCAACCCAACCATTCAATGGAGGTAATAATAAACTTTCCGGTTTACTCAAGTAACATCCCATACCCATACAATTATCTACATACCATAATCGATCATGACAATTAAAATATATATATTCATAATTCGTACTTTCAAACCAAGGTGTCACTTTGTTTGTTAGTTCATTCCATATTGGACGGGGTGCATATCCACCTGATTTGTTACACATACGTGCAAATCCTCGTGGAATGTCGTGTGCGTTACGGGGATAGTAGATTGTATTTAGGGATTTTATGGAAGAGGTTGTTAGTTTTATTGTTGGTACTTCTAATGTGTCTGTAGAGGGTTTATATTCTAATTGGACTGTGGCTATATCAAACTTTGGTATTGATAATGTAGTTGTTGATGATGGTAATGGTGTTGCAATCATGTTTAGATGTAAACATGTCGATGAGCCAATGCATTGAGTTAATATTATGGATAAGAATAGAACAATGCTATTCTTCTTTCGAGGGGAGAATCTGCTGCCTTGTTTATCCGCCATGATATACCGTAATCTCGCTGCTAATGTCGTCGGCCGCTCTCCCCCTATCCTTATATTGATATCAATGCTGCCGTCAACCTCCTACTATGCCAAAGTTCGTAGTAGTGGTGCCATGTTGTAAATGAGGTGGTGCAAAAATGACAGATGCGCTCAAAATCTGCCCAACGCCGTGAATAAAAAAGATAATATGGCAACGAGCTACATACCCTCCTCTTATACAATATGACAACCCAAATACGACCATACATTGCTCTATTCGTAGTAGTAATATCATATCTAATATCTAGCACAGCGGTGGTGGCAAAGGAGGGCAACAGATGTGCGTTCTCACCACCAACACCACTATTTCATCATTGCAGTACTACTATATCAAAGAAGCAACCATGTCATCGGTATCGTACTAACTCTGTACCGTTTGTTAACAAAGCATTAATATCACAACAATATCAATCAAATGTTCAGCTATACCAAAGTACATCATCAACACAATCTACTTCCTCAAACAAGTCTAACAAGTCTAACACCGAATATCCACTAATAATACTAATAGGAGGGTCAGGTTTCCTCGGTTCTGAAATACGTAATCAATTAAAACAACGTAACTTACAATATATTGCAACTTCTACCTCAGGCAAGAGTGATGATGAGGAGGATAAGTTTGTCACGTTAGATCTCACTTCGAATAATGCAGAGGAAGAAGTCTATCAACTAATTACATCACAGCTCAAAGCAGGTGATACATCAGGAGAAGGTAGTAGTAGTTATGGGAAGGTGGCAATCATATCAGCAATGGGTAGCATTGGTACTAATCAAGACGAAGAAGTTAATTCAGCATTGTCAAATGCAATTAAGGGTGCACATCGTGTTAATCTCTCTTCTTCCATCTCTTCTTCTTCCAACTCCTCTTCTAAAGATGATGTGACTGCTGTAGAACGTTTCATAATGATTGGTAATACCGACAGAGTTCGACGATTGGCTAGTAATGTACCATTCTTGAAGGGATATGCTAGTGGAAAGGAGGTACCGTTCATATATCTTTCATGCACATTGTTGTACTGACCCTTGTGGTCATCTTCTATATGCCTTTATACTCACTTCTTATCTCTATATCTCTCTTATCATTAGGATTCAGAGTCGGTATTGAGAGAATGCTTTGGTGATCAAGGATGCATTATCAAGGTAAGTGTGGATTGGTATCTTGAGCATATCTTATGCACACACCCTTCTAACTCGACCTTCCCCGTGTCCTATACACACACATATGCAGCCAACATTCATCTATGGAGGAGAAGAAATAAGTCTAAATCCACCACGTATACCATCCAGTCTTGGTGGATTAGCCTCTGAAGTTCTAGGCTTGTATCCATTTCAGGCATTGGCCGATAACCTACCCGACGCGTTAGCAGTACCATTAGCACCTCCCATTAATGTTGAAATGGTAGCCGCCGCCTCAATTAATGTAGCCTTGGGTCTAGTCGATGATGGCTATCCCACCGAATTGGAAGGTGAATCAATAACCATGGCGGGAAGTGTACGTGGTTGGAAGGAGAAACTAAATTATGAAAATTGGATTAAAGATGAGTTACAAAAAGAAGGTATTGATATATATTCGTCAACTTCTAAAGATACATGTTCAATGGAAGATTTGTTTGATGAGAATATTAATGATGATAGAAGGTATGAAAAGATTGAATCATTGAAAGAAGAGTTGTTGGCTGGTATTAGTGATTCGGAGGAAGAGATTCGTGTCATGGAAGAATTAGAATGTTTGAAACCAGAGAGTATGAGACCGGCATATGATTTGAGGTTAAATGGGCAATGGAACTTTGTATTATCCAAGAATGATTTGGGTACACAACTTATCAAGGAGTTACTGCCGCCTGAGTACTATTCATTCGGAGATGATACCGACGAGTCATCGTCACCATTACGATCATTATTAAGTAGTTTATACTCACTCAAGGGATTATACATGAGAATACACTCTAATCAGACTCAAGTTGAAATAGTCCTATCATCCAAAATAATCTTTGGACAGGTACCAATCGATATAATCTTCGGAACAAGCTTGGAAGTATCATCAACAGAAGCAGAAGATGGTACATTATTTCTTGAAAAGTTTGAAAGTATAGAAGTTGGTGGAGTATCCTTGCCAATACCAGAATCATGGCAACGTTACAGATATTTGGAGATCACATATCTAGATGATGATATTGTAATTGCAAGAGGAAGTGGTGGTGATCCTCATGTACTTGTCCGGGCAAAGGAGTAAGCTGGAAGAGATCGAGGGCTAGGTACAGGTCATACTAATCAATACTCAATAACATATCTTCTACACAAAAAATTAAGTGCAAGGGCTATGTGCCACATACAGAAGTACAAATGTCTAACGACCATCGCGACTCTCCCATTCACCATCCACACCTAGCCAGCGCCTAACATACATGCAAATGCCTATCCATTTCATTCGATCAACACATTTATGTAACAAAGCACTCTCTTCCGGGTCTGGACGAATCACCATCAGCTCTAACAACAGGCCCTTTTGCTACGTTCCCAACAACCAACCAGCCAGCTGATTCATTGCTAGCTTCAAGCCATAGTCCATCTGTGGGATCAGCGCTATTGAGCATGGAACACAGGGTGGGTGTATACGCTATTCCGAGTCGAGATAGTACCTCGCAAGTACCATCATCGGTGTATTGAAATGCGGGATGATCAGTGGCTGTTGCCCCTGACTTATTTGCAATTGCCACACAATCAACAATGCTCATTTTCTTTGAGCAGAAAGAATACCGTTTACCATTTCCATTACGGCAATTACCCTTTCCTAGACTTCTCTCAAATCTAAAGGGAATCGATCTGATCTCAGGAAAGGCATCAAGATGATCTTTGCCTTTTGCTGTCACAAGATCAGCATACCTACCATCCTTAAAATGACTTCCACTAATGATGGATCCTTTAATGGTTTCAATGGTGTTTCTGAATTCATAGTTTCGACTTCCTCCACTATAGTACCAGGAAGCTACTCTCGGGGACATGTTATGACTGGCTCTCGTAATGGACGGAGATAGAAAAAAGAAAATATCCGTGCCAAGAATTTGTCTTCTTGAAGGGCAAAGATCCTTATCACTAAGACTCTCATAGTAAAAGGAAAGTTGATGGGTCCTCCGAACAGTAAACAAGAAATTGTTTGCATGGGTATCTTGATGATAGAGCATATGAGGTCGGCTTCCTACCTTCTTTACCTCTGACCACCTCTTGACCTGTATAACAAAAACTCAGTTATGGTTAGTCGAGACGAATTCTTTCTTTGATACACACTTCTCCCTTAGTCTTACCTCATAACCCCCGTGGGCACTGGCACCAATGTGAGTTGGAACATTATTCTTAAACCAAATTAATACGGATTCAATGTCATGCTTATGGCCACATGACTCATCCCACACAGGGTTAGGTTCAAGTGTGCAGGCCACACCAGAATATCCACCAGTCTTGTCTTTCTCAAAGTATAGAGCAAACATGTGAACTTCGTATACATCACCATTGTTGTAGGAACGACTATAACGGTGGTATACATTGGAATATCTCGAGCTCTCGTAATATCTCCCTTCCCATCTTTCAGGGTTATTATTTTCTGCCGCTACTGCAATAGCACCCTTGAAATGGTTGCACCCGCTCCATTCGACAACACCTTCAAGTCCAAGACCCCCTTGTTCTACTTCGACACCTTTGTTGACACTATAGTGCTTAGGCCAATCTGGGACTTTGGTCCCAATCATGGCAACCGGTGTACAAGTGCAAGGAGGAATGAAGAAGATAGGAGCATATTTCCTGACCAAATTGGCTGCAACTGGGTCCTTAGCATCCATTCTTGGCAGGCTTGACTGGACCCCCATCAAGTAGGTTGATGGAAAGAAGTATTTCCCCAGAATGTAATAACCACGTTGATACGTTTTACTTGACCTCATGGCAGCGACAGCTAAAGATGGATATTCCATAAAATCTTCATATGAAACTTCTCCCAAACCATCTTCATCAATATCATTCCATACATTATCAAAATCATCTTCATCAATAGTTTCCAATTGATCGACCAACGCATACTCGGCCTCGTCGTGATCAATCATCATGTCATTATTAGAGTCAATCTTATTCAAAATTTCAATCATCTCTTCATCTGACAACTTGGATTGCTTCTTTGACTTCTTCGATTTCCTAGACTTCGCCTTTGATGACTTGGCCTTCTTTGACTTTGCACGAACCTTTTTCTCGTCATGCTCGAACATATTCTTCTTCTTCAAGGCTCTTAAGTTGCTATGTTTAAGTTTGCTGCCCATGCTATCATCATACAAAACCATGTCGGTCGAATTGAGGGAAACAGCAGCGCTGCTGCCGCTGCCAATAAGTGTGCAGCCACGACGACAAATGTGCGAATAACTTTGATGGACATCCTTAATATTAATGATTTCTATTAACGATAGGAATTGATGTGGTAGAGCTTGATTGATATATAATTGATAATTGATATGATAATAATATGATAGAGGGGATAGAAAAACTGTGATATGATGAGATATGAGCCGTGCACACACTTGGTCTTGAATGGCTTATCTGTTGCTAGTGAATGGATTAGATGTCAGTAAGACCAACTATCTTGGGCATTCGAGTAGATATTGCAATAGGGCACCAAGCTCCAAAGACCAAACTATGCATATAACATATAAAGTGGCCTTGTTCGTGAGCAATTTTCCACTGCCCTAATGACCCCACCATGCTTTCCTCCGTCTTAAAAACCGGTATCTCTGGGGTCATTGAGACTTCTCCCTAATAGAGTTTTCTTATATAGAAAACATGAGAATCAAGAAGATAATGTGATTGGTAATTGTACTTAATTGATTTAAAGATGTCCTGTTCTAATAGCGAATTGGCCGTATATCTATGTATAACACCTTACTACTCTGATTGTTGGAAATCTCTCTTATTTGTAACTTTGTAATAAATGATACAAATCATCATAACTCATAACAACTTCTACAATTATAAGACCAGTGTTACCTTATTATCGACCAAGTTGAGTCCACGGCTACAGGAGCACATCACCATCTGCAGGTACTTATATAGGATCATTCATTATTAGTTAGTTGTATTAAAAGTATATCCTGTTATCACTAGTTATTAGTGTGTAATCATGGATACTAAAGAGGATCAGAATGAAGAAGATGATAATAATGTTGAAATTGCAACAGATGATCAGCCCGATGTCAATACTAATAACACGCCATCAAATACATCGTCAGGATTGCAACAAATAGATGATAATGATAATAGTGATTTGCCTTTACCGATGGGTATGGCCGAGGTGATATCAAATAGGGCCGAACCTCCCAAGCAAATTGCAAAAGTTGAGCAGATAGATAACGACTGTCCCGAGCCTCCTGCTGCAGTTGGAAGCAACACTCGTTGCCGATCCTCATCAAATTACCAGCAAGGTTACAGCATCTATATCAAACAACTTAGCACTGTTAATGAGCAGAGCAGTTCTCCCACACCATTCAATTCGAGATGCAATTGCAAAGAAGGCAAAAGATTTAATGTTACATAAGCCGCCAGTCGTATCTAATAATGAATCAGTTTTTCCCTCGGATAGATATTCAATATACGAACCATCCAGAGAGATTGTTGAGGGAGACGAAGGTATGATAGATAATACAAATACGGGAAGAGGGGATACAAATAGAAGCGGATGGGAGGATATTGGTAGTGGCGAAGAAGAAGGCAAAAGATTTAATGTTACATAAGCCGCCAGTCGTATTAGATGAATCAGTTATTCCCTCGGATAGATATTCAATATACGAACCATCCAGTGAGATTATTGAGGGAGACGAAGGTAGAGGATGGGAGGATATTTATTGGTAGTGGTAATAATGCTCGGGATAGAATCACAGACAAGAACTGTTAATAGTAACACCGCAGGTAGTATTAATGATGCTTCAGTGGCAGAAGGAGAAGCCAATGTCGAACCAACTTTTACCAATCAAGTACTCATTGCCAGAAGTAAATTAATCTCATATCTACTTTACTTTTATATTCTCATAAAAAACATTTGTTAATCCTTCCACATAGCATACATTTGATCGTCAGTATCCCACACCTCCGAATAGATATTCTTTTTACACATGTCTTACATTTTGAGCATAGTATCACCACACCTCAAGCTTGGCATTCTTCCCATCTTTAGCACCATATGCATCCATCTTATGCTCATCATATATCCTCTTTAGTTCTGAGATATACTTTCCATGCCATAGATTTATTTCTTCTTTGTTTGGATGCACAATCTTGGGAACTACCAGTGGCCTACCAACAACAATATACAACTTCACTCCCCTCTTTGGTAACAATGGAAAGAATAATGATCCCCAAGTTAAGATTGTCGGTATGCCATATCGATTCAACTTTAATCGAGTCTTTAAACATCCAGGTATGTTACTAAACAACTTCCCTTCCCCAAAACAATATACCGGTCGGATCTGTATACCATGGATTAAGCAAAGCTTAACGAAACCATATCTCTTTTTTATAAACACACGATCCATTGCAGTTGATGTAAGTGTAGTCTCCTCAAATCCTCCGGGAGGCAATGCACATGATTCTCCATTTCGTAGATATGTATTCATACAATGTCTAGCCGCACTTCCCGGTTTGTTCACTGCTCGACTAAACAATCTAAACATTGGACTTGCAAATAATGAAGGTGCAAAGCAGAAGCGTATACCTCTCATTACTGGATTGTGATATAGTATCGCCCATCCAATACAGAACGCACCGTGGGGATGTACAGCATAAAAAGTCTGATCATCATCTTTCTCCTTTGACGAAGCTCCTAATTTGACATCGCCATCTTCGAATATTAATGTCACTCCATTGTAATATAATGGATGATACTTATTTAAAAAGTTTTGCAATGCTCGTGATATAATTCCATGCTCCTTCCATGGCATATGCAGCAATAGTACAGACAACTATGAATGTTGTTATGTAATAATAACTATACTTTATCGATAGGTAGAGGATGACGGGCGATGCACATGATGCAATCCAAATTATAATGAAGGCCGATACTGATAGAGCACCCAAGATGGTTTCAACGATTGATGTAGATGATGGATCTGTATTAAGGACAGTAATATCTTCTTTGATCTTGCCATTATCTTATGTGATAGTTTGATGTCTAAAATTTGCAACTTATTAGTTGTTGATCAATATTATTCATACAATGACCTCAGGTCCTAATGCAATAGTTTGAAGATGAAATCATGCTATCAACCTCGACTATATTGAGCCCATCAACAACTCAATAGATGCAAATAGATTCTCATCATAAGGAGCAAACATGGAGCAAAAGATCCAAAAGGATACCGCAAACGTTATCCAAGCAACCAATAACGTATCCGAAGCAAAATCGAAAGTAAGAAGAAGGATGAGAGGAGTAAATAGTGGCTTAATCAACAATACATATCTCCTCTTTACTTTACAATTATCCATTATAACTCTGTTAATACTCAGCCTCTCATATTATGTACAAGTCTCAAGATTCAGAACTGTAGAACATCGTCACTTCGATCTGATTCTTCACTCATAACCACAGTCGGAGCAGTTACATTACTCCTTTGGATGGAACCCCTTCTTACTCCTGTACGTCTTGTACTACCTTGCTTCTTCATCATACTTCCTTTACTACTACTGCTACCACTTGATGTCCTATTCGTCTGTAACTTTGATATCTCGTTTCTAATTTCAGATATATTCTCATTCAATACTTTATCATCTTCCTTGTTTGATACCTCTAATGTGGCTCGTCGTTGATAGTTGTTAATCTTCTTTCTTAAATCAAAGTTACTCTCTTGACATGCAGCCAATTGCTTCGATAAGATATCATTCTCTATTTCCAAGGCATGCATCCTTGAAGCCTTCGAGTCTGATGAGCGTAAATTGTGTAACTGAGTCGATAGAGTGTCAATTGTGGCTTGCTGATTTGCAATTAGTAACTTGAGTTGTATCATTTCAGATATATCTAGCTTTGTTTCCTCTGTTGGGTTGTTGACAAGGTCTGTGGCTGATGCTAGATCGGCTCGTAGAATATCTAATGATGATTTAGATGTATAGTCTTCTTCTCCCTCTTCTTCTTTGGTATTTGAATTGGTAGTACTACTTTCATCTTTGTAGCTTCCATCTGTATCAGTATCAGAACAAATGATATGAACAGTAGCACAACTTTCGGGCTCATTGTAAGTTTGCCATGTATAATCACTTCTCAAACTATCATCTACTGCATTGTCATTGATATTGTCGGCATCGATATCCTTGTCATTCAAATGTTCACTACTCATACTTCTTTGTACCCGATATTGATATGATCTAACTCCACCACACTCATTCATTATCCATGATGTGTGTATCATATCCTCTTCCTCTTCTTCGTTCTTCTTTTCGTCGTTATCTTTACCCCACTGCTCTTCATGTTTTTGCTTAAATTTGAGCAGCTCACGTACCTCATAACTACTTTCCTCCTGCTGATCTTTAGAAGATTGATCAATATCATCCTTACCATTCATCAACTCAACTTCCTTCTCTTGATCATAACAACGTCTATTCCATTCTCTTTCAACTATATCATGTGTACAACTGGTGATCGATTCGAAGAGATGTAAATCGCTTACATCTAGTGGATTCGTATGATCGGTTCTAGCACTGCTACCACCGCCGCCATGACGGTCAGATGATTCAACTAAGGATGGTATAGTTGATTGACGATTGGTTAGTTTGCCACCAGTAGTGATGTTATTAGGAGGTGTTGTCCATTCTATTGGAGCTGATGATCGTCGGGGAAATATGATATGCTCTTGTTGATTGGTATCATTACCTTGCTCCGACGATAGATTATCACTACTATGCCGACGACCACGGAATCTAGAGAACCACCCTGTATTTGGGGTAGTAGATTGCTTACTATTGTCCATGATGATACAATGTTGTTGAGTGTGGTGATGGTGATTGATATAATAATCAGGGCTGAGCATTTGTTTTATGTTTGCAATTGTCTATTGCAAAGAGGCACAAATGTACATAACAATCGTATCCCGAAGAGACACAATATCTACATGCAATTGACTATAATATAATCGTATATAGCCCAACTATTACACATTTTGATGAGAGGCTTGACATTGCCTTCATGTGCATTGTTTTAACAAAAATAAAATGGCATGGGCTAAAAGTGAAGGATACCTTTTGGTACCACCAAATACGCGAAAACACAAGTAACTTCAAAAGCTCGCGTCATCAACTAATAACGGATATATATATTATACCGCGGCGGCTGCTAGATTGATAATACAGAGCGCAATAGTTAGGAAACACCCCTTATAAATTGCGGCTTATCACCTGCAAAAACACTCGGCCCAAAGCAAACGCACAACACTAAAAAGTTCTTAGAGTCATTATAATTTTTAAAGTGTACCTTCCATCAAAATTTGTAATTGCAATATACACCTTACCGATACTAATACGACGATACACCATATACTACCAAATATATTAACCAAATAACTATAACTACGATGAACATTACCGAAGCAGACATTGGACCAATAAAACCTAAATTTCCAGAAAAGTTATTTAACTTATTAGACTTTGAGGATGTTCAAACTGCTATTCGATGGAATGATGATGGAAGGTAAGTGTACTGTATGGTTGGTGTTATATTCATAGTGCGTATGCGGAGTATTGTTTTTGTGTATTACGGGCTTTTGTTGCTGTGTATATGTATGTATACCAGAGGGATAAGTATTTTATTGTTTTTGCAATATAAACGCTCACATCTTATGTTCTTTTTGCAACTATCAACACCACCACCTACATACTCTGCCCATCATAATTAAAAGGTCATTCAAAATTCTTGATGAGAAGTTATTAATGGAGATTGTAGTACCAAAGTTTTCCAAGCAGGTATGTTTCTATATCGTTTGGTTTTATCTTGTGGTTGTTTTACTTTCGACGTTTGGTATACCCTCAATTTTCTCATGCACCCTCGGGCTTATTATCCATCTAATCTACTGATATCAGACTAAAGTCAACTCATTCTACCGACAATTGCAACTATGGGGATTTGAAAGGTGAGGTATATTAGATATACGAGGATTGATTGTACTATACTTTATATAACATTAACATATCTTTCCTCTTCACATGACAAATACACCACAGAGAGAAGGCAGCCGGAGTGAAAAGAGGAAAGGGGGGTGTATGGTCAAATGAGTATTTCATACGTAATGAGCCAACCAAAGTTAAACGTATGCAACGTGTTCGGATCAAGGGTGATACCAAGAAACAATCTTCCGCGGCTGATCTCGCCACGGCTGTTGGCTTTGTTAATCCATTCTTAATGCCAACGACAAGTCCGAGTATGGTCCAATCATCTGATGGTCAATTGACTAGTGCGGCTGATGCTATTAATAATGGGTTGACGAATTATACATTTGTGGCACCGCCTTTGGTACCCGGCACTACTATACCAATTGATCAGTCCACTCCATTACTATTACCTCCCAAGAAGAAACAAAAGACTACTACCAAATCTAAATCAACAAAGAAGAAGAAGTCGGCCGGGAAGGGATCTAAGAAGAAGGACAAGTCATTGACACCTAACGAGGTACCAAGTAGTCCAAGTAAGATGGTGATTGAAGTACCAACATTACCACCAATATATGATAATTCAATGAAAGCACAGAAGGAGAAGGAATCTACAACGGCAGAACAAGAGGCAGAGGAGGATGACGCAATGATTGATACGATTGTTCGATCTGCTATTAGTAATAATATGTCTTTATTGCCTCCAAGTATGGCAACTGAGGTATTGCCATTAGCGGCTAATGTTGAAAGTAGTACGGCTAGTATGAGTAAACCAACAGTACAGGAAGGTAGTGCCGATGATGACAAGATACCAAAACGTAAACAACGACCTAAATGCTCTACACCTGGGTGTGTAAGTCTTGCCGTGTATGATAATCTATGTCTAAAACACGGAACGACTAAGGCCAACGGTGTTCAAACCGAGGCTCCTGTCAAGTCTACTGCGGAAAAGGCGTTAGAGGCTGCCACTGCAAAGTTGATAGAGGAACAGAAGAGGCAGCTTGCTCAACAGGCGGAGCAAACTGCTGCTACTACTCAAGAGGCCACAAAGAAGAAGAAGGCTAGTAAGAAGAAGAAGGCTAGTAAGAAGAAGAAGGAAGGAGGGCAGAATAATTCGGAGGAAATGGATGTAGCACACGTTCTCTTTGGTCTAGCAAGTAGTAAAGCCTCAAGTCCGGTTGAAAGTGAGGAGTCGGAATAGAGGAAATCTTGAGGACGTTGCCAAGCAAGCCACGATGAGATTCTTCTGCGTTAGGTTCAAACTGTCGATTATCTATGACCAGATTAAGTTCTTTTACTAGTATATTATGAGTATTGAAATGATCTACACAAACATAGGGTAGTTCATACCTATCTCGGGGTGAGAGTGGTATGAAGAGAGAGGATACCAACAATCAACTTGAATCTACTCTTTCACGATTAGCCGTATCATCAACCGCCCTATTGCAAAACAAACAATAGATAACTATAAATATATCAGATAAGCGTATAATGAAGATCATTGCATATGCCCTCCTCTTCGCCAATCAGGCAACATCTGCCTTTGCCGATGACAATCAGCAAAATATCCGTGGCTTGAGCATCTTCTCTCCTCCTGCTCCAAAGGATTGTGATGCTGATCCGCCTGAACCAAAAGATCCATGGACTTGTGGCTCCACATCTGGTGAAATTGAGCCGCCCGTATCCAATCCTAACTGTGCACCTGCCAAGTTGCTTGGTGCAAAATGCGAAACCGAGACGATCCCAATTGATCTCAACAAAGGAACAACACGATGCGGCATGATGGGGTCAAACTTTCAAGAAACCAAGGGAACAACAGAAAATGGTGGCATTGAAGTTGAAGTGGTAACAAATTGGCCTACTAAAGGTGATAAGATAACTGCTGGATATACTTATGAAAAGTCTGAAAGTACTTGCCAAGGTCATGCCTTTCAAGACTACAACGTTAATGCTAAACCAAACAATCACAACGGAAAGAAAAAGTGTGGTACATGTATCAGTTTCTTCCGCCAGGTACTTGGCTGTGCTGAAGTGTGGGAGTACGAACAGTATGTTGGATCAGAGTGGAGGAATGCGGGAGATGGGGATAAGTTCCCGATTTTAGTACCTGCTCCACCCTGCGGAAAGAAACAAAAGACATTAAAGTGTGGAGATGAGGATCAAACATCCAACATTTGCAACAGGGATTGCAACTGAGAGCTAAGAGTGTTTGTATGATGAAGATTGTATTATCTAGGTGATATAGATACTGTCATTAAGTAGTAAGTTTGTTATTGGATGATATCCCTTGCTCGTATTAGGCTCCTAAATCCATAGACATCACCAGACGTATCTATCTATTGTCTCTCCTGGATCTCTTACCTCTCCAGATCGTCACGAATCCACAAGACATGACCCCTTAAATCACATATTTAGGATTACAGAAGCTGTATAAGTTGTATAAACGCCAGACAAGCAAAGAGCAACCCGAAATGAGACGAGTATCAATCTTCTTGTTCATTTCATTAACAGATGTGTTGAGATACAATCCTACACTATGACCGATCTTCATCATACAGAATGATGCCAATAGAGCCATAATGAATGCAGTATTGGCTTCCACACCTGCTGCACCTCCTGCTATCTCTCCTGCAAGATTATTCAGTGTCATGGGTATATGCCCAATCGAACAGAGTCAGGATACCACCTGATTGTTTCATTGTTACCGATGTTGATTCTACATTGCCCTTCCTCCATGATATGAACTCATCTATAGCCAGATAGGCAAATATAATTGTAGCAAATAGTATTGCAATTGTTGGTGCCAATTCTCCCAGCATGTGGCCGCCCGCGGACGATATATATGCTCCCATGGCGTTTAGAAATGATATGATGCAATTTGTTGATATGTTTAGTTGTCGATTGGATATACCACTCGCGAAACCTACTGCAAAGTTATCTGTACTACTTCCACATGCTAATATGAATGCATACCACATGTGATATGATGCTCAGATTAGGAGATACTAGAGTAGAGATGATGGGTCGCAGTGAGAGATCACCGAATAGATACCACACTCCAACCTCACTATATGTAGGATACTTTTTATTTTTACATCAAGATCATTGGCCTATCGATTGATATGGGGTTGATGATATCGACTTCGCTCCTCTACCACTGATACCTTGAGATATATCAATAGTAAGGGGAGATAATAGTAGGATTATCACCTCCTCTAATATTGCACTCCGAGAGCAGATGTCACATCTTTCCGTTCAGACAATACAAAATTCAAGATGTCAAGATGGGCATGCAAATATGATGCAAAATATTGCTGTTCAACGCTACCGTGTGGCTTCTGTACCATCTTGTCATCAATTCATAATAATATATTGCAAATCATAGCATAATAGAAAAGGAATAGGCTCTGCTGACACTCTGGTCTGTGGCTGACGTATATACATATAAGACACCCCCTTGTCATTTTTTATCATTGGAGGGTATCATTATTTAAATTTATCCTCACATCATCGGGTCATCATCAGCTGCATAGTATTGCAAACTTATATTAACATAAGTACAACAAGCCATGACAAACAAAGAGATACACACAGCAATTAAAATACAAGCACGTCAACAACAAAGAGAAGTACGACAACAACAAAAACAAGCTCTTAGACAACAAAAGGAGGCAGCATATCAATATCGTGAATTTAGTAGAGAGCAATATCAAAAGGAGGAAGCATATCAATATAATAAAAATCAAAGTAAGTTGGAAAGATTGTTTACTAATATTAGAAGAGGGTTGATGATGAATGTTGCTTATTGTACCGAGTAAGAGTACTGAAGAGGTAGAAGTATCTCATTGAGAATCGATTATGCCAACTGGCCAGTGTGTTAGACATATCTATCTGCAAGTCATGTAAGAAGATCAACGAGGGTAGTTAGTACCGAGAAGAAGAAGAGAATCTTATCATTTAATTCTAAGAAGATGTACTTAATGAACCTCAACTTTACATTGGTTTACTTTGTTATTATCAAGGATACCTGCCACATAGGATATAATACTTCTATTTTCTATCTCTCAAACGACAACCAAACCCTACCAACTGAAACTTCCTTACTTTCCTCGCCCTCTAGTCATCCTTATTGGACCACATATGAGGCGGAACACTCAGTCCTCTCATCAAACGAGTTGATCCCATCGCCATCTTCCCTCCTCGATGAGTTTTCATTGTATGCCTTCTCTCTACCTTAGCATCCCCCCTCCTTTCATCGAACTGATCAAGAAACAAACGAATCCTATCCTCGGTAATCATAGTCTGATTAATACTCTCCTCAAGTAAAAGTGCATTACTTGCCTGTTGTAGATCGAGTAACATCTTACTCCTTTGAGTAGCAGGTGCATTGGAAGGAAGAGATTCATAATCGGCGCTTTTGTGGAGGAACTTCTTCCACTTTTGATACATTGGAATCACACATGCTACTGCATTGAATACTGAAAATAAGCATGTTATCATCCCTCCTACAGCCTGAGGGGTAAAAAGTGATAAGGGCATATGATGTGAGCACATATGATGCGTATGTTATGTTGGGGATATAAATGTCTTGTGTACTCTTACCAAAAAAGCCCATGCTTCATCAATGTACCATGTGTGAATGACCTGGTAGCAAAGGTAGACCCTAGAAGAAGGAGGTGTTAGTATGAGTAGAAATAGAGAGGGGCTATTTTAGGGTATCGACTGTACTCACCAATGAATCAACCTCGTCCAAACACTAAAAAAGTAAAGACAAATGTTGAGTATATTATGTAAGACGGCATAGGTTTCATATTCATATATTCACATATAGTACTTACATCACTACCAATAGTATAAAGTTGATAATCTTGAATTGGCGCAGATCTTCTTTCTTTGTAATGTCAAGCATTTTGCTATACTCACCAAATACAATTAACCCTCCAACAATTTGCAACTCACAGACTAGCCAATGGAAAGGCCTTAACGTACGATAACACATAACCATTGGTATTACTAAGAGTACTGATAGGCAATGGTGTATGAGAATGAAGAGGACAACCACATTTGGAAACTTCATTGGACCATCTTTTGTAAAGAAACGGACGAACAACATTCTCCCAATATCTATGATCTGTGCAAATATAAGATATGAAGTTACGTATCGATAAGATGAGAATCAAAAGCAAATGTAATGATCCCTAACCATACACTTCACTTACATCAAACCCAGCTTGACTCAACCCACCACAGCATGCCAAAGAGATGGCCCATTTAGGGTCCCCTTTGCCAAGAAGAGTAGGGAAACATACCGCTCCACCAACGAAATGTTGTGCCATAGTCATAATCTGAGCCGGCCATTCCTTCATTAGTTCATCAATTGCTTCTTCATCTGTCTTCTTTATACCCCAATCCTCATACAACTGTTTCATACCTCGTTCCCACTCTCTTTCAATAGAACGTCTAAGCCAGGGTGTATTGTATGTAAAGTGGTTAACGATGGGTTTAGTAATGAAGACGAATGTGTGCCAAAAGATGCCAATGGAGGTTGCTAGAATGATAAGCTCTTTTGCGGTGGCATCCTCGTTGTTGGCAATGTCGATAAGATAGGCGTAGATTAATGATGGATATTCGGCAAGTAGTGTCATGTTTAATGTTGGCGTTGTTGAATTGATGATTGATTTGATACTCTATAGTTTGTTGTGCCTTTTAGTGTTAGTTGATATGATCTATATGAACTATTGATAAGATAATACCCTATTGATACGATAATACCATATTTTGCAATTAATAGTCAAGTTATTAGTTTAGTAGAGGGTTGCCTCAGGAAGTTGCTTATCTTTTCTCTTCTAGTGAAATAAGATTGTTAACGTGTGTCGAGGATCTCGGATCTCGATACTCGATGTGAATTTTATGAACATTGATATGTTACCTTGTAGCAATCCAGTTTTTGAAGATGAGGTTTTTATCAATGTCGGTGTGATGTATGCAATCAGAGAATCATTATCGGTCGAGTAGTGTGCTACTAGTGGAGAAGAGGAGGTCGATATTAGAAGGTCGCCATCATGATGTTGATTTGGTGAAGGGAACAAAAGATAAAAACAATCAAATGAGCTGAATTCGGGGCACAGAGGGCATTGATAGGGGCTTACTTCTGAATTCTCCGCGTTGATAAGTGCCCGTAGAGGCTGTTTTAAGGGTACTTCAATGTACCGTATCTTTACATTTTGCAACTTGCAAAAAGTATCAATACCTGCCAACTTTGGAGATCGACAGCTACTGCAATAGTTCCTTTAGTGTGCTAATAATACAGTGTCTTGACCATTTTTTAACGGTCTATCGATTGGTAGTACTTTTGGGGCCGCCACAGAGATATTGATTACACAAAACATCTAAGATACCCCCAAGCACTAATTTAAAAAATATCAACTTTGTGCTTGCTTCTCTCTTTATCATTATCATTACTATTAGAAAATGGACCGCAAACGCAAGGCAAATACTTTGGGGGATATCGAAGACGATGGTGGTGGTGCAGGAGGAAATGCATTGCTTGATACCGATGGGGATACCGAACAACAAATGCCTGATCTACTCATCCCTCATATTCTGTCTTATTGCAATAATGATACGCTCAAGAGATGTGCATGTGCATCTCGCTCTTGGTATACTATGGTCAAGATGATACTTTGGAATGAGGTTTCCGAACTTTTGTTGAGCGATGGCACAGGTAAATGCTAAAATGTATCCTGTATCGTTTTATACTAAATTTGTTCACATCTTATGCACATATCTTAACATACATACTTTTTTGTCTTTATATATAGTTAATTGGAGGAAGGGTGTGGATTCGCTCGAATCTGCTCATACATATCTAAAACTTTACCCCTGCATTCCACAGCATCTTGATCCAGTAATCTATAATGATGACATACACATACATCGAGAACGGCAACTAACACTTCCTCCCCTAGAAAATGAAAGTAACCCAGGACGGTCATTCATTGATAGACACCTGAGACATATTATCATGAAATTGTTAGAACAGCAACCAATGAAAATTGGAGATATGGAAAAGGAATGTGTATTAAAGTCACTCATGTGTGCTATTCATATCATACAAGAAGATTTGAAAAGTGTTAATGAATTGGAATCAAAGGGATAGAAGAGTTGCCAACATGCCCCACCGTTAACACCCTAGGGTTAATCTTTGGCAAGAAACAAGTTTATTATAAGAGGGGAACCCTCAGTCCGATGAAAAAAACCGGCCTCCCAGAGGTTAGAAGTCAAATGATTAAAGAGTTTGGAAGAATTGAAGGATTTTCATCTCTTATCCAGTACTTGGAGGCGAGGCTTGGTCGTGAGTCCTTTCCAAAGCATGAATTTCTTCAGGATATTCTTGATGGGTTACATGAACCAGAATCTTTTCAAGAATCGCTAGTTATTCCAACCTTTGCTGCTAATACAGATGCTAAGACTCGTGGTAAGCGTCATCGACTTTTACTACTTCGTCATGCATCGAAGTGCACAGCAGAGAATGGCACGTGTACCGTTACTCGCCAATGTGCCGAAATGAAAGTATTATGGAAGCATATTGCCAATTGCAAAGACAGTTATTGCAAGATTCGACACTGTTTGTCTAGTCGTTACATTCTAAGTCACTGGCGTCGGTGCAGATCTCCGTGTAATATTTGTGGCCCCGTGAAGGAGTTAATTAAGAACGGCGTGCCTGTATACTCGTTAGAGTCAGAATTAGACGCATGTGCATTATCCAAATTGATGATGAAACATGAATTGATATCATTCTTATCCAGTCCCGATGAAAACATTGCTCGAGTTGAGAGGGAGAACATTTGTTCGGTATTGAAGAGTATTCAGCATCAGCGTCTATTGGAACAGACCACTGATGATGACAGTGACGCCGAATGAGTTGGGACAGTCATCTAGAAAAGTTACGTTGCTTTGAAGTAGATATATATATTCATTCTTGATTTGATAAATGAGATATTATATTTACACTATCCCATCAGTATCTATATAATAGCATAAGGTTTGCTGCCCCGGTCCATCTCTCTATAAGAACAGAGGTATCACATATAAGGTATATAGCAAGGTCATTACTCAATCGCACTACTCCTCTGCCTCGGCCGCCCGTTGTGCTTGTTTCTCCTTCATTCTAGTGACATATTTCCGATGGTTATTCTTGAGCTTCATCCATTGCTTTCGTGACTCCATCATCCGTTCATCACTCATTATTCTAACATAATAGGTGGAGCTATCATCCGAGTAGTATGCATCCGGCTTGGCATCATGAACTTCATTCTCAGGCAAATCTTGCAAGTTGGGTGGTACCACTTCTGGTGATATATCCGAGGCGTGTATAGCATTGGCAGCCCCCTCGGCGGAGAAGATGGGGTACCATTCATGTGCATCTGATCTAATTCTAATGATTTGTTCTAATATCGTAAGACCGTCTGTTCGTTTTGGTGGTACCGGTTGCTTTGTGATGATCTTCCGCGTCAATTCTCGTTTTGCCATAACATAGGCGAAACTGAGTTGATCTAAATGAGTGCCCCATCGGACGTGTTCCCGATACCATTCACACCGTAACTGATGTCCTTCTTCTAATTTGAGATGATGCACTATCCATTTGGAGCGTATAAAGTCCTTGATTTCAATCTTATTCTGTGCCACAGAAGTGAGCGATCTAAGATCATTTGAGTTGATCAAGGATCGTGCCTGGGTGTAGAACTGTCGTTGAGTACGAATCTCTGTAGGTTCGATATCACTTGTATCTAATCCAACATCATCCATCAAGGATATGGTTACATCAGCCAATGGCATTTTGTCACCATCTACGTCGGGTATCTTACGCATGGGTGATACTAACAATACCGCACGACGCTGTGGCTCCTCGGGTAGCTTGTACTTTACTTTGTTGCCCTTGGCATCAGGTCCGGTGATAGTTCTCTTCTTGAGCACACCTCGAGACGTTTCTGATGTGAGGAATTGAGCATCCTCGGGATATGGCGTGTGACTAAAGTTCTCATCGACAAACATTAACTTTCTTACAGTCTCATGAAACATACGAGCTGGTGATAGTTTCAGCATGAACATGTCTTCGGCAGTTAAGGGTTCAGTGGCCCCATCAACTAGTACCAAGGCCCAACCTTTATGTGCAATATAACCACTCAACTTCTTCACCTTGGTATCATAATCACTATTGGGTGGTATATCTCGTTTTGCCAATGAGCTGGTAGGGATCTGACTAATCACATTCTTTGCCAGGGTACTTTCAGAGGGTATAAAGGCAATTGTGCAAACCGTCGTCTCATCCCACTCCTCTTGTTCCGAACCATCAGAATATTCCGTTTCTATTTCCATGTTTTCTATATCATATCCAAGTGCCATCGTATACATGACAATATCACAATCCTCAGTTGCTTCGTGTGTTATATCCATTACTCCGTCAAAGATTGAGGGTGTACATGATTGTGAAGAGCATTCTGATGAGCATGGGTAGGAGGTATGAAGTTCACGGAGACACATTGGATCATCACTAGAACAAGAAGATAGTCCACGGCGGTTCAATATCTTCTCCCCATCAATTGGTATAGACATTGGCAGTTCACCATCTGCTTGCTGCTCCTTGGTTAGAACCTGAACACTTGAATAATCCACATGCTCACTATCAGTCGACGGTGGGAAGAAGGGCAATGCCCTATCGATATGCCAGGCTAACAGCTTAGCCGCACCATCCTTTAATGATGTAGTGGCCGACCAACCGAGGTAATCATTCGAGGATAAGCTAGCTGCACGAGCAGCACTTGATTGCTCTACATCAATAACATCCTTGGTGGGTGCTCTATGAAACTCAACATCGGCAAGTTCTTGTATCCCATCAGCTAATGAAGCCAGATTAGACATCTCACCCGAGCCAATGTTAAAGGTTGTGGGCGATCCGTCCACTGGATTGTACTGCATGGCAGTGATGATTGCTCCCACCGCATCTGAGGTGATATATATATAGTGGAACGAGTGAGAAGTTGAGTTAGAAGAAAATGGACACATGATATGCACACAAACTATCATCAAGCATTATCATCATCAACTTACCTTCCACAAACACAAAATCTCGTGGATCATGTGCTACATGCATCCATCCAGTCTCCTCAATCAAGTTTGGATTTGGATTCACATGATGTGAATGTGCCTGCTGCTGTTCGGATGTCAACTTATTGAACCGATCCACTAAATCACTACGATGAGAAGACTTGACTTCGGATAGGCGCCGCCGTCTATTCTCCTCCTCTTCTTCTTCGTCATCGTCTCCCTCTTCTTCTTCGGCCTCCTTATCCAACTTGATCTTAACAGCAGAAGACCATCCCTTGTACAAGTTCCGTACGGCAGTTTCAGCCAAATCAACATCTGGACTAACACCCCGCTTCAGTGTACGTCCAGGTTTAATCCTATCAGAATGGAATATCGGTACCGATGTTGACGGTACGCCAAATCCTCGTGGACCATATATAGAATCAAATCGTAATCCAACTGATGGTATGTCATGCAAGGCATGGTAGGATGATGCAATAAGTTCATCAATTAGACGTGATACGCCATGCAATCCTCGAGGTGGACGTTTTGGTTGTGGTGATTGTGATATACTATGACCCAATACACTTTCCTCATCAAACGATGATCCTCTCTTGCTTGTCTTCTTCTTATTTAAGTGATGTGCCATATCACGAAAGTGTAATGCATCATATGACGAGGCATAAACAACATGTGGTCGTTTCATCTCCTTCTCGGTACCACTATACTCATCACCAGGATCATCATAGGCATTCGTCGACGGGGATATCATAGTCTGTGCAACCACGCCACTTAATAATTGTTCCATACCCGTCATACCCATACGTAAATCAAACAAATGTGGACGTGAGCTGATACTTTCTATTAATATATCATCCTCTTCCTCCTCTTTATTTTGAAATACTGTTGACTGATGTGACTCATCTGTACCTCCTTGGTGATAATTGGAATTCAATAATGAATCAGATTGTGTCCCTGCTAAATGTACAATATGTGTAGGACGGTATGATAATATAATATCAAGTGGACCGGAACCTGATTTGGTAGTACCGGGTGTTAGTGGTATACCGTACTTTGTGTAGGGTTTAGTATATGACTTGGATGAGGTAGATGTTTGCTTCTTGGTGGCTTCATCTCTCAACTTGACAAGCGTCTCCTCATGATACTGACGGTGCGTACCACTCAAAGGACCACTATTAACCTCTAAATACATCTTCTCTTCCTCATAACAACCTTCCTTATGACTTTTCATTTCCAATCCTAAAAATGGTACAATTAAATCAACATCCTCCAACTCCTGTTTTAATACACTCCACCTCTCCAATTGTTCCAATCTATTCATTGGATCATTTGGAAATTGTGTATCTAATCCTATAAAGTTGGTTATGGAACATTGTCTATATAAGGCAATTGCTAAGTGTAGACCGAGGGGTGATAGTATGCCTGTTATTAAGATTCGTGAGTTTGGTGTGAGTGGTTGGTGATGGGAAGAGGTGGGAGAGTGGAGATAGTTGAGTGGATGTTGTGATGCTGCTGATTGAGTGTTGTGGCCGCATAGTGATGATATGTCAATCTTCTCATCACTGTCATGATCATCACTTGATCCACTCTTACCACCCTTATCGCCACTACCCTCATCAATTGACCATCTATTTTGTATATTTAGAATGGTACCCTCTATATCATGATGTAATTCATACCATTTTGGTATAGAACTACTTAACTTCTTATGCAAATGTCGTGATGTGCGTAACTTTCGACTCTTTCGTCGTTTAGAAAAGTCGGTTTGTGCCTTATTGATTGATTCTTGAGACCACTGCTGTACAGTTTGTGCCTTAATATTAGAGGTAGAAGAGGATGGATTGTAATTGGTTGGCTGTTGTAAGGGTATACTTTTGAATGTATAATCTTGAGGCTTGGCTGGAACTTTCTTTTCCCTCTCTTGTTTAACAATTGGTGGAGTTCGAACCTCGTGGTTAATACGATGCTCTTGAGGACTCTTATTAGATTGACGATTATTATTATTAAACATTTTTCGTGGTGAACGCTCATCTCTTGTCCTTTGACCTTCAGTACTATCCATAGCCTCACCGTTGTTGTTAGTAACATCTTTAGCAGTGTAGCTCTCCTGTTTATTATTGCCCCATGGTAAATCAATCTCATTATCATTCTCACGCTCACTAACATTATGCTGATTGTGCACCTTGTTGTGTAACAAAACATAAACAATCGCTAGCACTACAATCAATGCTATGAATATACATTGTATAATTCGTTTCCATATAACTTTTTGTGAATTACCAACTGATGATCTTGAGCGTTGTTGTAAGTGAGATGGCAAATGATTATTTGATTTTATCCTACTTCGTTGTTGTTGTTGTGAGTTTCTATTAGGATTATGATGCACTAACGATTGTTGTTGCTGATTAGTATTAATAGTAGCTAGCGGATGAGATAAATGTTGTATTGGATGTTGATTATTAGTATTATGATGATGAGATTTGCGATGATGTAATCCATCCTTCGAGGAATGTGACCCTGGTGAATCGGCACGTAGTTGACTATCATCTATTATTAATGGACTGTTGCTTGTTAAAGGATGAGAATTATAATCAGAACTGCCGTGATCAATTTCATATCGTGATCTATTAGTAGTATTAGTATTATTCATATTATCGGTAGTACGTTGACGTATTCGATTGGGTGTAGAATCGTCTACTAAATCTGAATATTGATTGAGATTATTATTATTGTTGCTCATCTTATCTTGTGGTGGTGGTGCTTTGTTTCTTCTCATTTTTATATTATATAGCGTATATACGATGATATTACTCAACACGGAGATTATACAGTTAAATACTAACAGTTTAATAGATTGTTGGTTAATAGATCATTCATGCATGATAGACTAGAGAGAAAGCGGCCACCATTGTTGCTTTTGTTAATTTGCTTGAGTACGAGTTACGCTAGGGACTGCTCGCAAATGCTTACATGTGTAATAATTCCAAGTGACACTTGATACAGTATGCATGATCACACCTCCTACTCGAGCGGCCTTTGACCTACAAGATGCTGCACAATCTTGGGGCCTCGGCATGAAGCCTCAGAAGAGGATATATACGCTGCACTTTGCTAACATAAAATCTTATATCGAATAGTTATACTTTACTTATCCAAGCTCTACGAAGAACTAAAACTAACAACATGAAACTGAAACCAACAATCATTACTCACGGAATCGTCCTAGTCCTATCTCTCTCGGCTTTAGCTAGCGTTGTCAAAGCGTATCCTGGCGAGCTTATCTATGGATGTGCAGTAACTCCAAAAGAATGGGAGGGTGATTATACGCCATGGGAAGGAAATACAAAGAATGCTCATTCACACCTCACTTTTGATGATGGTCCATTCATCGGTGATACAGAAGTGATCCTTGACGTTCTCAAAGAATACAATACCAAGGCAACCTTCTTTCTTCTTGCTGACAACATGAACGAGGATACACGATACATTGTTGACCGCATTATCGATGAAGGACATATGATAGGCGAGTATGAAAAGTTGTGCACATCTTGTGTACTTATTCCCAAAAAAAGAGTTTCTCATCTCATCTCTTCGATGCTAACACATACAGGAAGTCATACTAGCACCCACAGGAATCTTCAATATAGTAACCAGACTGTGTTAGAAGAAGAAATTGTCAAAGCACATAACTTCTTCAAGGAATATCTAGGCTTTCAGCCTAAAATCTTCCGACCTCCCTATGGTAGCATCGACGATCGATCTCACAAACTACTCGAAGAATATGGTTACAGCATCGTGATGTGGTCAAGTGGTTGTGTCGACTGGTGGTTCACTGCTAATGATAAAGATTTGGAGACATCCACCGCCGCCATGCGCTACTCTCAAGCTGAAATGGGTAGCATTGTCTGTATGCATGACACTGCCCAAGCACCCAACAAAGGAGAACGTCTTCGAAAGTTCCTTGATGATACTTGGGACTTATGGGATTATGTTGATTTCGATAGATGCATCGACCGAACTGATGTTGATGAAGGGAAGGTATTCAAGACATACACAGAGTATAAACGTGCGGTATCAGATGAGGCAGCTAAACTTGTGGCAGATGATGATGATGAGCCATTGGATGGTCCCTCCGGCAATGATGTACATGCTCGAGCTCAAGATTCTAATGAGCCTGTAACTCCTGCTCTTTGTGGATCATTGGTGAGTATTTCAGTATCAATATTGATGTGGTATCCTAATCCTAATCCCAACTTTGTCTTCTCTCCCCCATTCAAAACAGGTCGGTCAGAGTGATACCAAACAAGTACGAGCTCTCCAATCACACTGCCTTGTTCCTGGTGAAAGGTGTGACCCGGAGGATAACCAGTGTTGCAACAATGGAAATTGTGCAGCTTCACCTTGGAATCCCCCAACCGACACCTTTTGCCGCTGAATCAATCTTGCAATCTTGGTTTGACACAAGAATGTTGTACCTTCCGTTGTTTGTATGGGAATCGGCTCTGATGGTTTCTTAGTATAATCAATACTAATCTAATCGATGTCCATTGCTTGAGTACTGAAAATACTTCCATTGCTTGAGTACTGAAAATACTTCTCTTCCTTACTATTCCTCAACAAGCTCGTGTTCTCCATGTGCATAGTTGCATTTATCACCAAATGCACAGCCCTCGGGAGTAGTATAATGCCTGCACAATTCAGTCTTAGCTTTGGCCGAACGAAAGAAATCTCCTCTTAGTTCCTGTGGTTTGTTAGGTGAAGGTATCTTCTCATCATCAACAGCAGTTAACACTTCTGCTGTGGAATCTTGTTTAGGTGAAGGCATCTTCTCATTATCAACAGCAGGTAACACTTCCGCTGTGGAATCGGTAGACTTTTTATCTGATTCACGGAATGCTTCACGAGTTTTATCCACTGCCCTTTCATACTCAATCTCAACATAACCCTTTTCATACTTGATTAAGAACCGTCCGGGTGGATCAAGATTGTGTATTTTGTCAACAACACCTCGTATTATTGTAAGTTTTTCAAGCTTGGTAGCTGCTTGATAGAAACTTTTTGATTCCATTACCAATTGACGATAGTGTTGGTTCCCTGGATGTGCATTTCCTTCCTTTTGTCTTTGTCGCCGTAGTCTTCTATTAGCTCTATTGCCTACTACACATAGTACATCGTTTGACTTTACTTCATTTATTACTTCATAACCACTGGGAATCGGCTCTGATGGCTTCTCGATATAACCAATACTCATCATAAGACCATCATTATTGAAATCGATATACTCTGTTGCAGTACATTTCAACCTTTCTTCGTCCTTCTTGCCCCAGTACCTATCAAAGTTGAATGACACGCGTATTACCAATTGCTTAATGTCATTATCAAATATTTTACCAATTAGATGAAACTTGTGAAATACCCAATATACGTTTGTATATTGATCACGGAAGGTGTTCATACGCTTTATGATATCTTTTATACCATGATGTCCATATATCGTAGCGTCCTTGTGAACCATTTTACGTATGGATTCTAAATCGTGTCTGTTGGATAAATTGCAATATCGTTTTGCTAATTTGATATGATAATCATCGTTCTCGTTTATGATAACTAATGACATACTCTTTTGGTTATGTAAAATCTTACTTAGTCTTTATGTTGTGTATCGTAATCAATATTGGTATATTGGCCCTGAAAGTACTACCAATCGATAGACCGTTAAAAACTGGTCAAGTTACTGTAATATTAGTGTATGAAAGCTATTAACGCGGTAGCAGCGACGTCCTAAAGTTAAAGTACGAGAGATTGTTGCAAGTGGCATTTTTTCAGTTTGCCGTCCATGAAAAAATGGTATCCTTAGTACATCTCTCCTCTTACTCTACACCCCTGCCTCTATCACGTGACGAAGGGCCTCTTCCTTGAGGGTGATAAAGTCGATTAATGTCCACATTACATTAGAGTAAATGTTTAAGATCATCACTACTAAGTTAGAAGGTCATAGAGCGTATCTTCACTTAACTAGGTTAACTCTTTCCTCCTTCTTCGTGATGGTGCTGCTTTAAAGTAACTTCACATGGTTATTGGCATAAGATAGACGAGAGGAGTGAACAACAATGACGGTGCGATTATCACACTAAGCTAGAAGTTTATCTTAATTGCAAAGCTTAACATTTACCCTCTCTTCTTTTCCCTTCTTCCTCTGTCCCCCTTGCCGTTAACAACCGACTAGTATCCCCAGTAAACTGCCTCCCATAACCCACTCAAAACTGCTGATTCAACAATGATAATCTCCCTTCCAACCTCAACAATTGAGGGAAACACTCTACTCTTTCATTTAAGAAATTCTTCAACGGACCCAACTTTAATGCCATTTCCCTACCCTCATTTGCCATAATTTGTTCCTCTACACTACTTCCTCCTCCTTGATACGATGTAGAACGTGCAGTAGCAGCTAATATCGCCTTAACCCATACTCCCAATACATTCACTAATGTATGACGACGTGCCATACGACGAACAATATGTGCCATTAACATACTCACATATCCAGGATGATTAGCAAGTGTCTCAGTGGCAGATTGGGAGGCTCGTCGTTCAGCATCTACTGCTTGTAATGCACGAACGGTACCCTCTACCAATCGTCGGTCAGTAACTTGTAACGCGATGTTTAGTTGTGATGAATCATTCGATGTTAATGCCTGTGTTAGTAATGTCGTGAGTGTTTCGGATGTGGCTGACTTGAGTTTGAATGGCTTGACTTGCTTGGTTGATGATGAGTCTTGAGCTTCGTCGTCTTCAGAGTCGGTATCATCATCTGATTGTTCCATTGCCGATGAAAGTAATGCCAATCGTTCAGCAATACTTTGTCCATTCTCCCCATCGTCATCCTCATCGTCTTCATCTCCCAAGTCAAAGTCATCTTCATCCTCACCCGCCGCCGCCTCTTCTCCCTCTTCTTCCCCGGCAGACGACGATACCCTAGCCTTCTTCTTCTTCACAGCCTGACTTAAGTCCATGGCAGTACTAGCCTCCAATCCTTGATCACCCGGTGCCAAGGCAACATTCTCATGAACCTTCCTCTTCTTATCGTCCTTCTTCTTATTACCCTTTTCATCGACTGTTGATAATGACACACCAACTAATACATTACCCTCTAACTTTGAATCATTAACAGTTAAACTTTCCATTGGTAAATTGGTACCAGTTCCGGCTGATCCGGCACCTACATGTTTCTTACCCTGATTGAATAATAATGTTAATGATTTGGATGTGGATGATAGTGTAGTACGTGAAGTTGAATTGAATTTACATCCAATTAAGGAAAGGTGTTTATCTAATTCATTTGTTTGTAATGTAGCCTTTGGTAATGTTGGCGTAGACGAGTCGGTGTTATCATCGTCGTTGTTGGAAGTGGTGGGAATGTTAAAGAGTGATGAAGTACCAATTTTAGATTGGAATGCTACAATTGCCAAGTTTTCATCATTATTATCCAATTGAGTAATATCAAAATTTGATATAGATTCCTCGTCGTCCTTGGTGGATAACATTGCCAAACTTTTTAAGCTATGCTTGGCATCTTGATTGGCATACGAAAGTACCACTGCTTGATTACCACCACCGCCAGAAGAGGAGGTTACAATATACCGACCATCGTTTGTAACTGCCAATGGAACGAATGATGTACCTGCTTCCTCACTCTCTTCTCCATTGTTAATAACACCATCAGAGGGTAATTCCAATTTGCACAACTTATCACCACTGCCTAAATCAACAACACGTACTTGATTATTCAACCTAACTACAATATTCGATTTACTAATACCCAAACCAAACACCAACTTTCCACCACCCTCACCGCTGATGGAACCAACTTTAATCTTTTTAATTAACGTAGGCTCCTCATTATCAGTTAGTGTATATTGATATAATCTACATTTTCCACCAACATTATTTGAGCTTGAGCTATCGGTATCATTAGTTGGAAAATAAACTAACGCAAACAAACTATTATTATCACCACTTGAAGCAATGACATCAACTAATATTTCATTACTGTTACCTTGAGACAGACTTGATTTACGCTTCTTCTTCTTATTATTATTGTTAGCAGAAGAAATGTTGATGGTTGATGATAATACGCCACGTTCAATATTGAATAATAATATTGTATTATTATTGCTTGTCATTCCACATAGATGGGTTGGTTTATTATTGGAAGAGGCAAAGATTAGTTTATGTAGACTATTATTGGACTTGTCGGATGATAAACTTGGTAAGCCATCTGGCAAGTTGGAATTGTTTTGATTGCTATGAAGAGGAAAGCGGAGTGTGAATTTTAATGACCCATTTGATATATTACCATCATAGCATCGTATTAATCCATTCTTGGAATTAGAAGAGGAGTCGGAGTGATGTATCCCTATTAGAGAACCATCGGTCGAGTATGCTACTAGCGGTGATAAAGAGGAGGCCGCCATGTTGTTGCAATGATGATTTGTTGGTTTTGTAGGTGAATGAAGGGAACAAAAGATAAATAGTCATGAGCTGAATTCGGGACAAATACGGGCATTTCTACGGGCCTTTGATTCTAAGAGTTCCGTATCGTGGCAGTAAAAGGGTACTTTGTGTACCTTATCCTTTTCACTGATTTGTGCCGAATGAAAGTGAAATATTATCTCTATTGTCAACTTTAGGAGATCGCTGCTACCGCGTTAAGAGCTTTCGTATACTAACAATATAATTATTTGGCAACTTTTTAACGGTCTATCGATTGATAGTACTTTGGGGGCCGCCGGATCAATATTGATTGCAAAACAAGTGAAGATACCACCCAGCACTATTTTCTTTGCTGTTGAGAAGTAGATATATCATCCATCCATAGCGCTAAGGTATAAAAGGACGTGTATTTTATAATAAAGATATTAGAATAGAGATTTCATATTAATATAATGGCAAAGTCCAAGCGTAAGACCCCAACATCAGCAAAGTCTTCGGCAGGCGTATCCACAAAGAAGAAGAAAGATGACACATCTTATGCTCAAAATTCTGGACCCAGTTTTGATGATCTCTGTGATAATACACTGCTACGAATTCTATCATACACCGATGATCTACGGTCGTTAATCAGTCTTACAAGGTGTACAACAAAATCATTACGGAAGCGTTTCGATTTAAAGGGAGATAAGAACACACCCGAGTATTCCAAATTGTATAAAAAGTTTTGGCAAGATCTATTTGCAGATTTGCAAATGACACCATTGGAAGAGTCTGATAGCAAATCACAAGATTATATTGCTGCAATTAATTATCGATTATCATTATTTAATAATCTAATTGGACATGACAAGCGTAAGAAAGCTGGTACCAACAGATCGTACTCATTACCCCTCCGGCAACATAATTTTAAGTCTTTTGATGCTCCCTGGGAATATTTTGAAGACAACGAGGATGATAGCTTTGGTGTAGTAAGAGAAGACATTATGGCAAATCCTTTTGCATTAATGTCACGAGGTACTGGTCAAGAATATGTGATTGTGGACCCAGACTTAGCTAGTGTTGATGTGCATGACAACATACTCGAGAGGGTGAAATGTCTTCACAAGTCTACTCAAAAGAAACGGGAGACTACCCCTCAAGACGTAGAATTGGCAATTGATCCACTAGAGAATATAATGCCAAGTCAAGTTCTTCTCAATTCATATCGTCACTCCGCCGATCAACACATTGTTAAGTCTCGTGACCAGACATTAAGTAGTGAAACAGAGGAAGATGATTTGGAGAGGAAATGGGAAGAGTACTTTGGAGAGAACACACCCTTTGCTCCTCACGATTTACCCCCTCACGAAGATGACATTAGGATAGTCATCGAAGGCTGTTCAGTTGATACATATGATGCAATGGATGATGAGAGAATAGTATTGCAAGAGAAAAGAATAGTACTTTCCAGGCTCATTAGTGACCAAGAAGGGAGGAAGTGTACTGAATTCATCTTGTGGGGAGATAGCGGATGCACAGAAAGAATACCATCACAGAGATTTGAACGGAAAGCTATAGTTCGGGTACCAAAACCAAGTTACTATGAGGTTGTGTCTACTAATGGGGACAAAGTATATACTAGGTTGGAAGGTAACCCTTATAACCTCCAGGGTGACTCGGGTAAAAGAGTTTGTCAGTTCTCTCTTTCTCCCAACATTGAAGATGGACAACAATATTACGTTCAGCCGGAATGCTCCTTTCAGGTAGGTGGTTTAGTGACTTCGATACATCCTATCGGTCGTAATCATGTGCTTGTTGGTACGGACATGGGCACCATTGAGTTGTGGGATTGCAGTGACAAATCTTCCCCGAATCGGATTAAGTATTTATTAATTCCCAACGCTTTCAATGTTGATAATATGGATGATGAACATCTGAATGGTATCACAGGCTTCCTTCTTGGCCATGGGAAATTACAGAATTACTTCTTTACATCTCAAGAGAATGGTCCAAAGGGAGTCATTACAATGTGGCAAACTCCTTATCAAAACAGAAACAGAGTTCTTGATGAAGCAGATTTTCGAATTATGGTCAGGATAAAGTATGAGGGCTATATCAACTTTGCATATAATGGTAACTCCTTTATGGTACTCGCCCATGATAAGTTTGGTAGCCTCTACCTCGATGTGTATCATCTTCCTGGTTCAAGATATGTACTGAACAAGTTTGATGATGTCAGCTTACCAAAGGGAGTTGAGTTTGATTCAACACGTATTTACAATAGGGACCCCAGCGATTTCTACACACTCCCTGACGGGGGAGCCTCACAACACCTTAAGTTTGCTAATAGAATCAATATTCGGCATAGAGTTGATATAGATGAGTATGGAATGGCCGAACATTTTGCTATGGATATCAACGATCGATTCATAATAATAGAAGCTCATGATGGGGTAGTTGGTAACAATGGTGAAAGGAAACCGGATAGTCCAGGCTTGATTATCATTGATTTAAATGAGCATGCTGATTGAGATAGGTAATTAAAGTTAATTGTTTGGTTTATTGTATTACTTATACATGTACTTATATTGATCAGATCCTCCGTCCTTTCATTTTACCTAGCCTTTCCCTCCTCGTAAGTTATCCTGATACCGGCTATCCCTATCATATGAATCTCGGCTGTAGTAAGAATCATTATATTGTGATCCTCTTGACCTACTAGCCGACCTGCTATGTCGTGAGGAGGACCGTGGTGAATCATCATAGTAGGAGTCATTCTTTGGTGGCAGATCCTCATCTTCATAATAATCATCTTGCTGGTAATCATCTCTGCCTCGATCATCATATCCGTCATCATCTCCTCTGGAGTAGTAACTATCGTCATATCCTCTTTCTCCTCCTCTATCTTGTGAATAATAACTATCTTGTGCTCTACTGTCTCGTGAATAGTAACTATCTCCGTGTCTGACACTACCATTCTCATAATCAATAACAGAATAGGCACCACTTCCTCGACGACTGTCGCCCATCTCTTCATCCTCTCTCCTTCTTGAACTATAATCGCTTCCGCCACCGTCACCATATGGATTACCTAATCCATCCTCTTCCCACTGTTGCATCTTATCTCGTTCTCTTCGCTCACGATCCTTCCTCTTTCGTTCTTTAATACGTTGTTGTTCATAATATTCCTCCCGTTGTTCAGGTGTGAAGGCACTCCAATCCATACCGTCTGGTTCGGTATCAACATACTCATCATACTTTGGTTCTTTATGCTTTGATCTGCTACTACTGCGGCTACTACTTCCTCTACTGCCTCGACTTTTACTACTTCTACTTCTTCCACCACTCTTCCTTTCTTTCCCTTGGTATTGATGGTCGGTATCATGTAACATCATACTATTCTCACCAAACTCCTTCGGACTATCACCGCCGCCACCCATTCCCATATCATCAAATATCTCCTCCTTCCGACGTCCACTAACACCGCGTGACTTTACCTTACGTTCCTTTCGTCGTGCCTCGTACATTTCTTTCGTCCATTCTTCACCCTTGCCAGGCTCGGTTAGCTTCTTCTTCTTCTTCTTTTTCTTCCCTTTCTTCTTCTTACCACCTTTATTACCTCCTCCTCGCTGTTCCTCTTGATCAACACGATGTAATTTGCTCTGTATATTCTTAAACAATGGTATAGGCGTCGGTCCAAAGGTATACAATATAAAACAGAATGAGTATACCAATGTAGCTTGGATACTTCTATATCCACCATCACCAATATTGCATTCAATAATGTCTTTGTTGTTACAGAATAATTCAGAATTGAAGATTAGGAATGTAATGCCTTGACATATTACTGCACCTAGTAACAGAATGCAGGGTATACATTTACCACCCCACTTTGCTCGATTACAACATTCTAAAAAGATTAATAGAATGACTAATGCAGCACAACTTGGTGCAACGTATCCACCAACCTTGGCACTTTTCTCCATTCCATTGTAATTCGAGATTATGAAGGAGTTATGATCTATACAGCTACCATCAATGGCTTCATATGATAATAATCCTACCCCGTGTGTTGATTCGTCTGGTGATGAAACTGCTGATATAAACCTATAATAACATTATTATTATTATAATTGTATATGTTTGAGGGATGAGGATGAGAGAGTTGATATGGAGTAACATTAGACATTAACATTATTATTATTTTTTGATATTGAGGGAAGGATATTCATATGATATGAAAGGATTATTAGAACCGAGTACATAGTAAACATCTCATTGAAATATATTTTGGAAACACATCTTATGCACACTTTTTCAATACTTACTGACAGCTTGACATAACTATTATACTAAGAGCTATACCATAGGCAAGGAGTACTAATAGAATTGCTCTACATATTAGAGCACATATTGTTTGTGGTTCCATTATTTATATATTGTATTTGTATGTGTTGAATGATGTATTGAGATGAGCATAAGATTGCTCAATTTTTTGTACACTTCAAAGTGAAATAAGACGAGCCGCCGTTCTTCTATTTGTATCAACTAATAACAACAACTAAATATGGATATATATTAGTAGCAATCACTGCATATGCCTGTAGTAATACGTCACCTCGAACTTTGTCAAAACACTGCGCCCACACAGACCAGCCCGTGATATTTTTGTGACCATACATGAGAGTTTTGTGATCGATCACGTCGGTATCCTATCCTTTTAATTAATGAACATAATATTATGGCGCCGTCCATCTCCTCATATACTAATAGTGCAGTCAGTATATTAGTTTTTTAACGCTCTATCGATTAGTAGTGGTTTCAGGGCGATAGATATCATACTTTAATCAAATTTCTATACCAAAGTTAGTCATAGTACACCAAAAATACACCATAGCTTACTCTATCATAACTATTTAGACTGTAGTGGCCGAGCTCGTAAAGGCTCGTAAGTAAATTGTTAGCGGCATTAGTATACTGTACGCTTCATATATAACAGCGGATTTACCATCATCGAAAACTATAAAAGTTAGTGTATACCATTTTACCGGGGATCGGTATCGGCCAATCATTACAACATAAACAAAAAAACAAACAATAATTTACTGCAATGGAGACATTTACAGATGATACTGTAGTTGCACTGGCCTCGTTCTTATCACCATGTGATATGTTGAGTTTATCATTATCGTGTAGAAGATTTGGTCATAAGCACGGTACTACAACCAGTCGATCAAGACGACTGGCGGCCAGGGAAGCAAGAAAAAGTGGAGGATTTAGAGAGATAAGGCAGAAAACAGATACAGTATCATTAATGGAGGTTGCAGCACGTACAGTGCTACTTTCCAAATGGACAGATAATGAAAAGAATGCTCTACCAAGACGTGAGGATGAATCATGGATTGGGTTATATCACGAGTTTCTAAAGTTATTTCGCATTCCATTGCAATTTGATAAATTGGCTGGAGGTTGTATGAAATATGTTAAGGATACAGACAAAACGAAAGTATGCCTCGAATCAGGCCTAGACGAATTCCACTCTGCTATTTGCAGAAATATTATGAGAGCTGGTAAGCATTCTGTCTCATTTGAGGCTGGAGGTGATCGTGGGTTTGCTATTCATTGTGGAATTATGAGTCCAACGACAAAGAATTTATTACAAGTTTGACGAGCTGCCATCCTGTTTATAATGACCTCTCTATGTATACTCTTGAAGAACAGCGCGGGAGTGTAGATTGTTGTTTGTTATCAACATATTGGGGAAAGGGTATAGTCCGCAGAAGATGGAAGAAATGGGCGCCTACAAATACTGAGGATGGGTGGCTCGTTTTCGATTGGGAAGGGCAGGAACCAACTCGAGAGGAAGCTTCCTTCAAAATAGGATTGGTACTAGATCTTTACGAGGGAACATTAGATGTATATAAGAATGACAGACGACTTGGAACTATGAAGACTGGATTGGTTGGTGAATACTGTTGGGTGGTCACATTGGCATCATCATTCTCTGATGCACAAGTATCGGTCACGATTGGCAGGTGATAGGGCAAATAGAATACTGTTGGGTAGTCTGGTTAGGATTTAGAGATGTGTCGGTCACCATCGGGAGGTGATAGAGAGGTAAATGATATCCACCCGTAGAAGGAGAAGGTATGGCCCAAAGAAGTAGTTGCAAGTGGGTGTGCGCATTATATGGACACAATAGAACACCTTCGTAAAAGTCTATCTACTCTAGCTCAGACTAGTTAACCTATACAATTACAAACATCCTTTTACACTAATATACACTTTATTTGTTTAATTGATAGTGTAGGTATCTACACTTGAATATAAATATAAGTTCACAAACTTCCTCATGATCAACGATTAGTAGAACACACGGCACATTGCAAATGTCTTCCATTTGCATTAGCAAATCCACAATTTCGACATTGCCACGGTCCTATATCAACATCAGAAAGCACTGGCTCCTCGGGCTTCAATACCCTCTTCTTTGCTACTAATTGATTTCCAACCACTTGTGATGATAAGTCTCGAATAGAGCTCTCCAATGCCGCCTGAATTGGATCTCCCAAGTCATCCCAACTAACCTCCGAACTCCCTCCTCCCGACCCTCGATAATATGGATCATAGGCTCCTCGATGATAGTGGGGATTGTATGAATGCCTACGAGGATCATGGTAGTGGGAACGATAACCACCACCTCCGTAACTGGAGTACATACTACTACTAGTCACACTTCCAGCATCGCTCAGTTGATAACTATGTCTCTGTTGTTGACGATGATCCCTATACCCTGACGAGGCATATTGATCAACATAGATTTCAGAAACAACTGAGTTATCTCCACGACCATCATATCCTCTACCTCGATCGTAATGGTCATCATATCTTCTTCTTCTATTATCATCATATCTTCGTCTGGAAGATGAGCCTCCTCTATAGTCGTCATATCCATCCCTTCTTCTACTATATTCATCCCATTGTCTAGAATTGATTGATCCACCTCCGCTATTCCGATGTGAGCCGCGACGGTGGTTGTTCTGTTGAGAACTGTTACTACTACTTCGATTACTTCGATACGATCCATAGCTGTCATGGTGATTTGGACTTGGACGAGATTGTTGTTCTTGTTGTGGAGGAGAATGAGATGCGGCAAATTGCCGCCGTCTATCATAGTGATCATCAATGGAGTCACCAAGGAACGCTCTTTGATTACCACGACTGTCAAACCCATCACTAGTGGCCATCAAGCTCCTGCTCGATTCAACAACGGAGGCGTTCATAACCTCTGTACTGGCAGGTTCACATGTATCAACATCAATTGGGCCCTTTTTCTTAGACTTGCCAATGATGAACTTCTTTACACTGGATTTTAGCCGGTTCCTCTTCCGCCGCGGTACAACTCGTGTCTGACTCTGATCCACAGCATTACCATCCTCATCACACTTCTCTTCTTCGGCATAGTCAGTATTGTTCACCACTGGTACTGCTTCGGGAAGAGATTGAGCAATGGCATCTGCCATTAGAGCCTCCTCCTTGGCATCTCTATCTGCCGCTGAGGTGTTATGATCGTCCTGACCTGGATAATATGCCGAAGCAGTCAAATAGTTATCAGACTTTGAGAAGGACTCTTGAGTACTACTAGCCTTGCCCTTGCGTTCTTGAGTAACATCCGATGATGCCCTTGCCATTCTAGCATTCCGATGGTTTTGTTCATTACGCTCGGATATCGACAATCGTCGGCCTCCTCGTTCTGATGATGACAACCTTTGAGATTGTGCTGATCGATAAGATGGAGTAGTTTCCGGCACACTAAGATCAGAGAATGATACCATATGATCGCGAGTGGGATCTTGGAACAGGTCATCTTCTTCTTCTTCATCATCATTCGTTGGCTTCGTATCTTCAGTTGTAGAGCTCTTGGGCTTGGGACTGCTCCCTCTCTTGGCACGTCGCTGTATCTTCTTTGGGTTGTATGAATAGCTCGACACAGTACTCTCCTCGGTCAAGGATTCATCTCCTTCACTTGCTAGTTTTCGGGAACTGGATCTCTTTGGCATCCATTTACGACGAAGAGCCGTTGGTTTGGCCTCCTTGTTCTTGTCTTCATCTGCTGAATCTTCCGTCATCTTACGAGAGCTCTGTCTCCGCAGAAGAGAAAATGACACCTTCTTGACAATCTTTGGTTCTTCCTCCTCGGCCATCTGATCATCTTCCTTCTTGTCATCTACTTGATCATTAGCATCAGCAACTTCAGTATCCATCTTGTCCTCAACAACATCCTCCTCATCTGTGGGAAGAGTACGTTCCATGAAACGTGTCAATCTAGCCAAGGCCACAGCATCGTCAGCATCTCCTTCGGTCACCGGTGGTGCATCGCTAACAGCAACATGAATGTCCGCAGAAGGACGTCTTGTTGGGGTAAGTTCGATTGGGGATGGAGTTGTAACCAATTTCCTGGCTTCTCCCTCGGCGGCAGCCTTCTCCCCAACTAACTTGATCAAAGACGGTGATAGTTGCTTCTCCAAGTCTGCGGCGTCTTTATCACTCAACCCAATCGATATGGAATCCAATGAGTTGTTTCTCTTCTTGTGACTGCTACCCTTGCTCCTCCTACTACCCCTACTCCTACTATCTTCGGGATACTTCTCATTGCTTGATGTAGACCTTGAATCGGGACTGTAACTTCTTCTCCTACCTGATGATCTCGTACTTCGACTTCTTGATGACGACCTTGAGCTTCTGCTCATAATACTATCAACATCACTACTCATATCAGAAGAACGCATACTTTCGCTGCTGCTACTGAACTTTGAACTGTCACTACTGTGATACGACTCTTCGGACTCACTACTACTGCTACTACTTTCATCAGATTCTGAATGATTGGGATATCTTGAAATGTTAGGTGCGGCATTTGCTTCCATATCAATAGTGTTACGACGTATGAATGTTCTATCTGACTGTCGACTATTCTTTGAAAGACGTGAAAACTGACTCGTTGTACTTGATCTCATTACACTTGATTCCTGACTTGACCTTCGGCTGGGCGTATCGCTTGGTCTACGGCTACCTCGAGTGGCAACTGATAGGCTTGATTTATGTGATTTGTTTGACGCATCACTTGGTCTACGAGTGAGAGTACTGTGGTTAGGCTTGCGGCCACTACCTCTTGTGTGGCTTGATATATGACTGCGGCTAGACTTGTGTGATTTGTGAGACTTGTGACTCCGGCTTGACTTCATACTAATGTCGCTTCGTCTACGGCTTGATATATGGCTACGACTTGACTTGTATGACTTGTGAGATCTATGACTTCGGCTTGACTTCACACTCACATCGCTTCGCCTACGGTTGGGGGCACGGCTTGACTTCTTGTCTGAACTTTCGGACTGACTATCACTATCTGATTTGTCCTCGCCGTCAGAGGAGGAAGATGATTCACTGTCCGACGACTGTGAACTGTCACTACTGGCAACGGATGACTTGTCATCAAGACTTGACGCTGATTTGCTACTCGTAGATGATTCATCCATGGAGTCTACACTGTCAACATCAGAAGCATCAGAGTCACTGTCTTCTTCTTCTGGTAGAAGAGTAGAACCATCATCAACAGCAAGATCATCACCGCCACTTCGATTACTTCTATCACTCATATCCTTGACAGAGAAACGTCCTGAACTTGCTCTTGATAGGGAATCTAGACGGTCACCACTTTTGTCGCTCTTGATACTTTTAGCCTCATTCAAATCCTTGATGGATAACCGACTTGAACTTGTCCTTGAGAGAGCATCCCTACGATTGTCACCCCCACTTCTAATTGACCTCAGAGATGCATCTAGCTGTTCCTTCATGGACAAGGCTATTCGTTCGGCCTTTGCATTGATCAAATCCTCCTTGGATAACTTCTTCTCTTCACTTGTTATTGACTTGGCAATTGATTCCCCACTCATGGTAGACTTTGCCAATAGAGCAGCCTCGTCAGAAATGGACTCCTTTGATTCGCAACTTTCTGGACTTCTACCCGAGGCATCCAAGGCTGCTGATGCATCTAATCCCGACCGTACTGAAACATCTATAATAGTTGATAGAGGCTGGGTATTGTCATTCTCGTAATTGCCAATCGTAAGCATTGAATCCCCATTGGGATCAATTGTACGGACTGAACTTTCCATTGTGAGAAGCGATCCGGCATTTGATCTGTCTGCCGTTAATAGGGACGATCCTTGTTCACCAGTATGCATGGTTAACAGACTTGATCGGTCACTGGTATGCATGGTCAACAGACTAGATCCTTCGTGAGTTAAGATTGAGTTCGAATTGCTTGAACTGAGATCAGCAATCATTAGAGACTCGGTATTGGCTTCGGACAGTAGTGAATTCTCATTTACATTGTCGGAGTTCCTTCGACCAGACCTGTTGCTCATGTCCAACTTATCAGGTTGCCAATCCCCATTCTCATCGACATTGGTACCACCACCAGATCCGATGCTTTTATCACCATCCCCATCATCAAGCACGACATCAGTAACGTTGGACATTTCCGTAACATTAGACATGTCACTAAAGCTCGATGAACTGGATACTACACTACTTGCTCCCGATCTTGTGTCAAAGTCATCGTCTAATCCACTACCTGATCTTGAATCAAAGTCTAATGGGTTATTGGCAGCTGAATCGATAGAGGAACCATCACTATCTTCATTTCCCTCGTCGTCCTCATTCAAGGGTTGGAGTATCCCATCGGATGGTTTACCACCCAAATCACTCGATAGTCTTGTAAAACTAGCCTTGGGGGATTCTTCTTTCATATCAGAAGTCTTGGCCATGGATTTACGATACTCCATGGGAAAGGGCATTAATTGACTCTGCCGTAACAAACGCTGTTCATCCGTTTCATCATTCATCGGTATCTCCTCTTCATTAAAGAAACTATCATCATCACTATCACCCTCTTCAATATCGGGTAAAGGCGGGGGTTCGTCGTTCGTTAAGGCTATTGAACTACTCCTCCGATCAATCTCATGTTTATCTTCACCATCTAAATGTAACTTATCAACCCCGAATGGCATTAGTTGACTCTGTCTCATTAATTGACTCTCTCTAAAATGACGTTGTGCTGATGTTTCCGAATCATCATCATCCGAGTTTGAACTAGCAATAGACGCGGCATCGTCCTCTCCCGATATTATAGAATCACACATTTCTTCTAATGATACAGACCCAATTGATCCAGCGGCATTCGACGATTTGTTTGATATATCCAATATTTCATAATCTTGAAGATTGACAGCCCCTCCTGGCGGTGGTCTACTTTCTATTCTACCACCCGTGGAATTGCGGAATGCTACATCCTCCTCCTTACCGCCGTCCTTAACTTTATCGTCTTCCTTGGGTGAGGTATCATTCTCATCATTGGGACTAATAACAAATGGGGGTGTATCCTCCACTGGACTACTCATACCAAATCCCAAACATGACTTCGAATTACGTATATCATTCCGTTCCTTCTCACTTAGTTCTTGTACCAATGAATGTTTCAATGCCTCGCCGCCACTAACTGTCATTCTTCTACCACTACTACTATTATTACCACCCTCAATATCAGTACAAGATGGTGAACTTAATTCTAAATCCTTGAGACTTGCCGTAAGATCTTGACTTGCAGTGAGGTCTTTACTATTGCCAGTACTACTTTCTAAACTATGTAAACTATCCCTTCGATCAAATCGTAAACATGATTTGGAATTACGTATATCATTCCTTTCCTTTTCACTTAATGTTTGCTTTAATGAATTCTTGAGTGACGTTGTGGAGTTCTCTTTTGTGAGACGTCGTCGTATTGGTGCACCCTCTGGTTTAGTGTTTTTGAGTGATTTTGTACTTGATTCCTTTGTGAGACGTCTAATAATGGCAGCCCTAGCCTCCTCGGACGACAAGGGTATATCCTTGGCCTTAACATCAATCTCCGCGGTATCCTCCTCCTCCGCGGACGACGGACCTCCACCGCCACTACTTCTACTACGGATGGACGTAAGACTGTCCTTAAGAAAACCATCAACAGATGATGACAGATCACTATTATCAAATCCCAAACATGACTTCGAGTTACGTATATCACTCCGTTCTTTTTCAGATAAGTCTTTTATTAATGAATCCTTGAGTGACTTTGTGGATTCTTCTCTTGTTAGTGAATCTCGGGATATTGGTGCAGCCTCGGGTTTTGTATCCTTGAGTGATTTAGAACTGCTACTTTCTTTGGTGAGACGTCGTTTTGGTATTATTTGTGTGGGTATAAACTCAGCCTCAGCCTCGGGATTGGGATTGAAGTTTGACGGTCTTATACCATCCGCGGCGGGGGGTCTATCATCTTCTATACCCTCACCATCGGCAGCAACAATAGAAGACTTATCAATATCCGCCGCCGCCGCCGCCTTATCCTCAACAGGAGACAACGACATACTACCCTCGGAGGAGGGGGGTATCCTCTTATCTTTCTTATATCGATCACTCTTATCTTCTAATAAACTACCCGAATTTAATGTTGAATTATCTAATGTATCGGGATAATCACTACCGGCACCTCGGGATGTATAGCTTGTTGAACTACTAGAACTACTGCTACTTGATGAAGATGAGCTACCACTTGAGCTACTTGAGCTGTCAGAGGAATATCCCTCACAAACAATAACACTCGGTGGTCGATTCTTTTTAGCTTTGGAAATTTCTTTATTCCAACTTATTGATCCACTACCAGTATGACTAGATTCTCTTGATTCAGCAGTACCACGTCGCTTATAAGGGTATTGTGATAATACCTTTTTTGTATCATGTTCTTGTCGTAATTTTAATATCTCACCCCATGTTGGTTTATTCACCTTGGTGCGGGTATTCGAGGTGTTGTTGGCATTAGTATTAGTTTTGGATTTGAAGAGTGCTGAATCACTCATATTAAAATCATCATTATTGTTACTATTAGTAATTGGATGTGACTTTTCACTACTGTCGAGTGATGAGCGTTTGAATTTCAAGGCTGGATCAGATTGATTAAAGTCTGATGCATTTTGTTGACTTATTGATCCTCTTTTGACATTCTTATTATTATTAACCCCCGCCGTATTAGTGGTTGTTGTTAACTGCTTGGCAGGATTATCAATAGTACCACTGTAAGTTGAATCGTATGTATCACCATCTTCTAAACTACCACGTGATGATTTAAGACTACTATCATTGCCGCCTTTATCCCCTATACTACTGCTAATTGATCCACCACCGCCGCCTTTATAATTCTCCTTGGATGAAGAGTTGCGACTACTGCCAACAGAACTACCCAAACTTTTCAATGATCCTTGACTATTCCCCCTTTTTAATTTACCGCGTCCCTTACTCTTTTTATTACTGCGGCTGTTCATACTACCACTAAGACTACTTCCGCCGCCGCCTTTAACTGCTTTATGTGGCGGGACAGTAATTGAGGGTGTGGGAGTTTCAATACTTAATTGATGTGTCGAATTAGATAATTGTGATTCACAATCTTCGACTATTGTTGGTAATGTTGTTGATTGTGTTGGTATTGTGTTGTTATTGGTTGACCCGTCACCTCCTCCTTGATCGTCGTCAGTATCATCATTATTATCGGGATTATTATTGTCAGATTTCTTACTCTTTGATGAGCTGCCTTTATGATGATGCTTGGATGATGAACGCCGTTTAGAAGAATTAGTTTTAAAATCTAATTCTTGTCCATCATCAATATCAGCAGTACCATACTTAACATCTGAACTTACTAATAATAAATCATCACCCTCCATGCTACTATTGAAATTATTATTTGGATCTGTTGCCGCGTTGGTGGATGATGACTTCTTTTTACTACTGTCAGAGGACTGTTTTGACCTACGTTTATTATTATTATCCCGTCGTCGTTTACTAGATGATGTAGACTTTTTATTAGTACTAGTAGCGCTCTTTTTCTTCTTGGCAGCGGCAGTCTTGTTCATTTCCTTATTTAATATTGATACAAAGTCTGAACTTGATTTCTTATTAGATGATGATTGCTGTTTGGTAGTAGTGTTATTATTTATATCATCATCATCATCTTGCTGTTGTTGATCATTTCCATCATCGTCATCATTTATATTGGGAGGTGGATCACGCAATGTAGAGTTAGGAGTGGAGGATGAAGCAGGTGAATCATCAGTAGAGGATAGAGAGCTCGAGTTTCTATTTTGTGACTTGTTGCTACTCCGTTGTCCTCGCTGCTTGTTGTTACTGCCCTTTCTCTTGGTACTACTATTACGTCTTTTATCATTACTCTTCTTCTTTTTATTACTAGCAGCTGTAGCAGATATATCATTTATATCGATACCAACCTCCTCCATTGCCTTAGCAAAATATTGAGCAGGAGAGATTGATTCTAGTTTGGTTGACATTTTGATGTGTAGTGTTGTATATGATTATACTTCTAGAAGGCAATGCCGTACAGCATATTAATTACCACATCTTTACGCTATATATTGTCGTCAGGGCTTTGTTGATTATCATCCACGCCGCCGTCAAATACTCTCATATTAAAAGAGGGGCTCATTGTTGTTCTTTTTCATGTGCCTCGCTTCCTCAAATTTTATCTTCTCTTTGAGAATGAATGCTTTTGTCATTACCTATGCCCTCGTGTAGCACGTTAGCTAGATGATATATCTTGCTTGAGCATCTTAGATAAGTAGAATAGTGAGATATGTATTGTTATATAACACCTCATTCTATTAGTATTAGCCATATCAAATGTTAAGTAGTCGACGTCTTCTCTGCCGTCATAGGTAGAAGGATATCATACCAAAATTAGCTCACATGATATGTACTCATACTCATACCTCTAGTAATAGCCTAATTGTTTTGTATTATATCATGTTACCCACTATTTTTAATTGATAAGGTAACCGACGTAGTTTATCTCCTAAACGTATATCTCATATCTTTCGAGGGCGTACGATCGAGCATACCCTTAAATCTACTTCTTACTACTCGACGAGCTCTTCTTTTTGATACTACCGAATAACTTCTTCTTACTTCCTCCCTTCTTCCTCTTTTCCTTCTTGTTATCAAGTGGGTTATCTTCTAATAATGCCGAGGTACGTCTACCATGTGCAAAGTGCATATCTTCTACCTTGTCATCGTCTATATCATCGGTTGTTCCCGATGACATGCTACTTCTTCTCGAACTATTATTATTATCCCCTCTACTGCTACTACTTATCGGTGGACCGAGGACCTTTTCAAGTGTTGGTTCGATTAAATCATTGATTAAACCCGCACCGGACTTTAATTCATTCCCAACCATACCGACGAAACTAGTTCTCTTGGATGATGATCGTTCCCCATCTCCTCGTTTAGAAGACGACGATTCATCACTACCCCTTCTACTTGATGATGATGCGGCGGCGGCGGAATCTTCTCTGGATAAATCTTGTGTCATTCCCAATTCTATTCGTTCGGATGCTGATCGTCTTCTACTTCTTCCTTGTAAACTATCTGCCGATGATCGACGACGTTCGACTCTACGGCGTGAAGAGGACGCACCCTCTTCCTCTACTTCCTCGGTCTGACCACTTAAATCCGTACCACTAATACGTCGGCCACTCCTTCTAGTTCTTCCACAATTCATAGATTGTGTAACTCCCTCTCCGCCGTCATTTGCTCTAACCCTCTCTTGTTCAAATCGACGATTAGCATGACGTCGTGCCAGCCTTTCTAAATCGGGTGCCGCCTCGGCGACATGTACTATCCCAGCAGAAGATGAATTATTACCATCACCGCCACTAGTATTCTTTCCCATCTTTCGTGTAGAATTCGATTTAACCACCTGTTGTAATTCAACACTATCCTCCTCTGATTCACTATCCTCATCCCCTTCTAATATACAATTATCCGCCCCAAAATTACTAGATCGTTGCTTCCCCTTCTCTTCTTCTAAACTAGCCGCCATTGCCATGGCCATTGCATCTTCTAAATTTCTAAAACTTTCAAACATATTCGAATCATCATCACTCTTATTACTATCGGATAATGATTGATTCCGTGCTTGTTCTATCGCGCCACCTAAATTTCTAAAACTTTCATACATACTTTTATCTAATGAGTTTTGTATAGCCAATGCCGTAGCCTCATCTAGATTTGTTAAACTATCACACATTTCCTTTGTATTCATATCGGTTAATGAATTTTGTTTTGCTTGTTGCAATGCCATATCCAAATTGCGAAAGCTCTGCACAAATTGATGTTTTATTGTTTTGTTTTGTGATGGTGAACATATAATATAAAGATATGGAATAGTTAGTATCACGGGAAGATTGTTTATGTACCAAATGATATATAAACGTATAATGATATAATATCGTACGAGTATACAGGGACGCCAGCGGTACATAACAACTATATAGCCTTACCTCGATTAGTGATTGATTGTTATTACTCTTCGTACTACCGCCCCCGCGAGTTAAGCCCGGCCGACCATGGCCTCTGTCATTATTGTTTGAAGATTGTTGCAAACTCTCTAATTTAGCCATTGCCATCGCAGCCTCGAGGTTACGAAATGATTCCATCATACTACAACTACTACTCGACATCCCTCTAGCATTTTGATGCTCGTAGTCTCGATCATCTTTTAATGCCATGACGTCCGATTGTATCGGTACAACGCCACCGGTACTTTGTCAAGGTATATATGAGGTTATTAGAAGATTAATCCGGTGTGGTTGAAAGTTAGTAGACTGTCAAATTATTATAGGTACCATATGCTGATGATGGGACGGAGATTGGTAATAAGCCCTGAAACTTCTCAGATTGAAACTTATTTTAGAACTTCCGACAGGGTTAAACCCTCCCATTGTATCTCAAGAGTTAGGGGTGTAAGGAATGAATCAAACTCATCCATGGGCTGCAAGGTTATGAACACCTATAGCACACTGCAGTGTCATCCATGTTACTTTACAGCCACATATTGCCAGATATCTTGCCTCGATGAGTGTCCATACCACAATTTCCCCTGCAGCCTGCAAATGTTCAGAAGACTTCGGCAAGTGGTGATCATAGTAGTGCTATTATAGTGCTTGATTGGTATTGTATGGGTGCATAATAGGTGATGAACAACCAAAATGATATGTTTGTGGGCACACCCATTCCTTTTGCACACCCGAATGTTGTAAGGTTTCTTTTGCCTAAGATCTTGATTTCTGCCTCTAGTATCATGCCAGCTCTTTCAGGCAATATCCGGTCATCAAGAGGTGGTATGCCATATCAGGTGGGCCCTAGTATAGTGATTAATTGTGGCACTCCCAGCATGTAGGACTCTCTATCCTACTTCAATTGCATGTTTGAGCATCGGATCAGGCAGAATCTCATAATCAAAACAACTTTCAAACACATTTTGCCATCAAGTGGTGATATACCATCATGTAGATGCCTCTATATTGATAGTTTCTCATAAATATGTATGTAAGAGGATAATAAGAACATGTAGCATATATACAGGTCACTTTATCATACTTTTACAACCATATGCTGTCAGAAATCTTGCCTCAGACACTGTTTCTACCCCACCCAGCCCCAACTTTCAGGCAACGTTTGGCCATCAAGTGGTACATCAGAGATGTAGGCTTGCTACTATAGTGCTTGTTTGGCATTGTCTACATGCATATCAAGGTCAGTAACACCCCCAGCATGATTGTAAGTCCCTCCATCATACTTTTACAGCCCCATGTTGGCAAGTTTCATGCCTCGGATCAGGAAAAATCTTGATTTTCTGCCAATCCACAGACAAGTTTGGCCATCAAGTTGGAGTATAAAAGCATGCAGGTGCTACAATAGTAGATTTTTGGCATTGTATGAATGCATAACAGGGTGATGAACACTCCCAGCATGATTGTATAGCCCTCCACACCATACTTTTACAGCCCCATGTCGGCGGGTTTCATGCCTCGGATCAGGAAAAATCTTGATTTTCTGCCAACTTCAGGGCAAGTTTGGCCATCAAGTGGGGGTATAGCAGCATGCAGGTGCTACAATAGAAGATGTTTGGCATTGTATGGGTGTATAACAAAGTGATGAACACTCCCAGCATGATTGTATAGCCCTCCACACCATACTTTTACAGCCCCATGTCGGCGGGTTTCTTGCCTCAGGTTTGGATATCCTGCAGACTTCCAGGAAACGTTTGGCCATCAAGTGGTACCTCAGAGATGTAGGCTTGCTACTATAGTGCTTGTTTGGCATTGTCTACATGTATAACAAGTTGATGAACACTCTCAGCATGATTATAAGTCCATCCATCATACTCTTACAGCCACATGTAGGCAGGTTTCATGCCTCAGATCTTGATTTTCTGCCGACTCTCAGGCAATGTTTGGCCATCAAGTTGTGGTATGCCATCACTGATGTGCTATTATAGTTGTTCTTCTTCTTTGTATAGGTACATAAAAAGGTGATGAACACTCCCAGTATGCTTGTAGGGCCGTCAATCATACTTTGGCAGCCCCGGTGCGTGGCTGGTTTCTTTGCCTCAGATCTCAATTTCCTGCCAACTTTTAGGAAATGTTTGGCCATCAAGTTGTGATATGTCATCATGTAGGTGCTATTACAGTGATCATTCACCATTGTCTAGATGTATAACAAGGTGATGAACACTCCCAGTATGCTTGTAGGGCCGTCAATCATACTTTGGCAGCCCCGGTGTGTGGCTGGTTTCTTTGCCTCATATCTCTTCCACTTCTGCTGATCTTTTGAAAATTCCAAGATGAAGCAATAACTTTCGGAATGATTGTTGGCCATCAAGTGGTTAGGTGGGTGAAAAGAATTTTGGTTTGAAGAAGAAGTAAGAAATAGCTGGACTGATGTATGCACCGCAATTTGGTGATATATTTGCTGGGTTACGAGCTATGGGTATGTTATAAGCAGCCAATCAGTCTAGATGATGCTTACTAGTAATTTCTTCAGAGCGAGAAAGAGGATAATATGCTTGAATGGGAAAAAAGAAACAAGCAATGCATGGTACCTACAATTGTTGATGGCATTGCTAATGGAGCAGTTGAAGATCTCATTGTATACAGGGCAAGCTATTCATTGATTCAATTGATATAATCTCTTGGCAGAATTTGCCCTGCTAGGCAGAATCATGATTATGCGACACTTCACATCGTGACACAGGATATGATCCGTCAAGATCTGGTTTTTTTTTCAACAACTTAATGATATCAAGGCAAGACATATTGTGCTGAGCAGTGCAGATATAATACAACCAGGGAAAAGTTCTATCGAGATCTGTTCAATATACAAGGTTATCAAGATTTCATTGGTTGTAGTGACATATGTTACCGACAGCTATTGTTTACACACTATGGAATACCATCTAACGTTTGTCACATGTGCACAAACTGTGGAAAGAATGATGCAATGACAGATGTGGCTACACAGGCAAGGGCTGCGCAAGATCAGATAGCATCAAAAAGAATTGTTCGTGGACAACTGACAAAAAATGAAAGAGCAATGTGTGGTATGCAAGTTGTCAACATGTGACGGAGCTGTCGCTGCATGTCTGAAGGGTGATAGTAGGCAATATTGCTACAGCTGTCACGCATACAGTTGTGGCGATAACTATCATCAAAATTTCATAGCGCGGCTGATAGATAATGATGGTCAATCATGTTTGTATTGCTTCTTGGCATTAGATAAAGACGCACCAGAATCAAGTACAATGGATGAACAAAGAATAGGACATTGAATATTCAAACATCAAATCATAAGGGAGCTTTTGCAAGTTATTATTGGACGGATGTCATCTAAGAGATAATGAAGTGTGATATGAACAAATGGGAAAGAACTTGAGACTCAGCAGAATTTGAAGATGATGAAGACTTTCTAGGGTAGTAGTAATATTTACAAATGTAATTATATATACAAATGATATGTAAAATTAATATATACTTTGTTTATTGTAGCAGAGACTTAACTGCAAAGAGGTGGGTGGATAGTTTGAATACAGTGGAGAATTTTTACAGAAGATTAGGCTAAGACATTTCATAAATGTGGAGACTTTGCATGTCATATTTTGGGTGGGTGATTTGCATATCAATGGAGTAAATAGCATATTAATTGTAGACTTTGCATAAAAGTTGAGACTTTACACATACAAATATATAAATGAATAGATGAATAGTAAAAAAATTAACAATAATCAATCACTACACTGCAACATATAATTATATAAAAACTTACCTTTATATACTAAACTTTTGTCATTTGGGTTTGGGGGTTCAAGCTCCGGTGGGGGCTGTAAAAGTATGGTGTGGAGGGCTATACAATCATGCTGGGAGTGTTCATCACCCTGTTATGCATTCATACAATGCCAAAAATCTACTATTGTAGCACCTGC
>Ga0214477_100015_pt1 | contig 101416 bp, 76 predicted proteins | sample M1_20Mar14CPVII9_FD_165058 | JGI IMG/M metagenome (GOLD analysis project Ga0214477, IMG submission 165058) | Marine eukaryotic communities from Monterey Bay, California, United States - M1_20Mar14CPVII9sort6BwellC16 | ecosystem: Environmental > Aquatic > Marine > Unclassified | place: USA...
GGCCTAACCGCGCTGCCACCGTACTCTGAGTCGGCAAAACGCATTAAAAGAGGCTAGTCGAGTGAAAGTCATAACCCACAATCTGGGGGCGAGTATGGACATTGATGAAGTGGTAGAGTGATAGCCCAGGTACATTTCGATGCAGACTGTGGATCACATTCCCTGCCCCGGCGAGAAGTTGGGAGACTTGAGAACTCTCTCCTGTTGCATCTAGCGACGGAACTCACTGTGAAGGGATACATCACCTCACAGAACTTCTCATGCCTGAACCGTTTGATGAATATGATTGAAAACACTTGGTGACTATCTTCATTGTGAAACTTGAGTCGGCTGTCGATATGTCCAAGCGGCCACGTACTGATTCGTTCCTAGGGTGGAACCGACATATCGGCGTTAAGTTGTCAGCTCGATGGATCATTGAGGATGGGAATTGAGTGGGAAATAGGTGACTGAGCAGCGCCCCCTATATTATAGGAAGTGGTGCGCCGGCCTGTTTCCTGATTGATAGTTCGTAGGAAGTGCTTTTCAAAGGAGAGCATGAAGGTGCCGAATTGAGTATGCCTAAGTTATTGTCAGTATCTAGTTCTTGCCTTTCCTATTCCTTGTATGCAGACACGACGGATGACTCTATGAAACTCGGATGTGTGATTGTCTTACAAAAGAAGGCACTGATGATATGCGGTAGTTCTACACCGACCCCACACCGCCTTGCGGCGGTCGTGGGCACGGCCTGTGTAGTAAACGAATGCGGTGGAGTGAGGAGAGGACACAATTGTGGGAGGACCTTATAATCGGACCCTCCGATCCCACTCCTAATACAAAAAATAAAGCTAAAACTAAAACTAAAACTAAACTATGTATGTAGCGGACGATTTTGAGACCTTCAAAACGGGGCAAACTCTCTCTACATAGGTACTCACCTACTTTACGTATGTAGCGGACGATTTTGAGATCTGCAAGTTTGTGGTACTTTACCGGTACTGAACAAAAACTATACCAAACTATCACATAAACATTGAAGATTTCATATGAGAACAAGAGAACAATGGAAGACACAGACAACAGCAGAGTGGAGGAGAATATGGAGGAAGAGTGTGAAAATAATACTACCGTCGAAAATGAACCGTCGGATGACGCCGACAAGCAATCAACAGATTGTATAAGCGTTACATACCATTACCAACTATGCGATGGTGTAGATTCTTATGACCTGGTATAGATAGTCAATACAACAATTCATTGCAACAACAATATGACCTCCAATAACTCGAGTTGCTTTACTCCACTCGATCATTCGATAGGTGGATCTTCTGCAATATCTGAACAAGATTACATAATAGATAGTTCATCAACAACAAAGAACAAAGAAGCACAAGAAGATCCATTACTATCCATTCTTAATGTTGTTGTAGATCATGTTATGATGCCCCCGACGCCTATGGAACCGATGGAATTTCGTGAGGTATGCCGTATGGAACAAAAGTTGAAGGAGAAACAACAGACACAACATACACAGGAGAATGATGCTGGCAATAATAACTTGTTTCAATTGCAATCTCCATCTAATACAATAGAAGGAAACGAGCAGAATATACACGGTGATAGAAATAATGGCAATTCTTCTAAAAAAGATGAATCAATAGAATTGCCATCACATTTATCCAATGAAAATGTATGCATACGAGTACCAATAATACGTGTCTTTGGCCCGGTGCTGAAAGATGGCAACTATGAAGAATATATCAATAGTAGTCAAAGTATAGCAAATGACAGCGGTGCAAGTAGTCAGACGTCTCATAATACAACAAATCCACAACAGCAAACAAAGAAGTATACTAGGATACAACAACCGCAATCAGGATGTTTACATATACACGGGGCATATCCCTACATGTTAGCACGTCCGATAATTGCAGGTCCTGATGGTTCAATGCATCATGGGTATAAATGTACTAATGACACTAATGACGATGATACTGATATATCGGATTTACGAATTGATTGGGATGATCAAAATTCTGTTTCTAACATATTAGAGGAGGTACATACTCGTCTTGAAATGGCATTGAGGGTATCATATGAACATCATAATGTTAGCTCGAAGAATAATGTTGTTAGTATTCCCGGTGCATCAGTTAGTACTAGTACCAATAATGGCACGACAGGAAAAGATACACAAGAAGAGCAAACACCTACCAAACAACAACAAACTCCATTATTCATAAGACAAGTTTCAATAGTTACAGGAAGAGGATTCTATACGTACTGTTCAGGACCACCAGCACCATTTCTAAGAGTAGAGTACTATGACCCAAGTATGAGATGGAGAGTGAAGATGGTATTAGAACGTGGATTGGAATTGAATGAGTTGTATCATCCTGATCCTAGGCAGTATGATTACATTGATATACACAACAATAATAATGGACAGCATCATCAGTTTGGTAGTGATGGTGATATCCGACCACTAAAGTTTCGTTGTTATGAAGCACATATACCGTATACTATGCAAGTGTTCAAGGATTGTAACTTGGCTGGTATGAAGTATATCAAGGTTGGAGAGGCAAGATTTCGTAATCCACTGCCCAGATCGTTGAGAAAACGTACCAAAGAGGACTTTGATTCTACATCTAACGTCAATGGAACAAGTTCAAGTCAATTGGAGGATAGCGCCTTCTTTCTATCACATACAGTACCCACAGAACTTTTATGGCCAAAGTTAGATGACCTTACACGGCAGAGTAGAACTGAGTTGAATGAGCATTGGCTTAAAAAGCAAACATCATGTGAGTTGGAGTTTGATAGTACTGTCCAGCAGTTACTCAATGTGGTAGATGTAATGACTGAACTGCCGAGTCCACTCGAGGAAAGACAGAAGGTACATTGGAGAGCAGTACCAAGTCTACGTGAGATCTGGGAACAGGAAAGGAAGCGAATGTCTTTACTGCTACCCCCAGAGAATGATTTCCTCAGTTGCAAAGATTCAGAGGAAGATGGTAGCTCTTCTGATGAAAGCAGTGACAGTGATGAAGAAGTAGTTCAGAAAAGGAGCAACAACGAGAAAGATGCACCTCAGTTTACATTGAATGTGAAGAAAGGAGCCTCTCGACCTGGAACAAGACTTGCTGTCAAAGGAATGAAGCAACTGTTCAAGACAAGTGTTGGCTTGGAAGATGACTTTCGTCGTGCATTGAAAGATATTGCAGTAAGGCACGAATCTTTTATTGATGAAGTCGACAGGAGTATTAAAGAAGGCGGTGCGATGACAGACACCACAAGCAACAACTCAAACAATACACAACACACCTATAGTAGTCAACCATCTGAACTCGATGAAGGGATCGAAGCACTTGCTGCTCTTGGTGATCAATTTACTCAATGTAGCTCTGGCGTATCCGAAGACTTTCATCTCAATTTTAGCCAACAGTCAGATTCGACAACACATATTGCAACAAAGAATGGACTTTCTCAGAAAGAGGTAGAGGAAGAGATTGAAATGATGGCATTCGGGGAGAGAGTCGACAGCGGAGATAATCTCCAAGTTAATGTTCAAGTCAATGCAAGGAGTCTTATGAATTCATCTTCATTATACGGCGAGGCTGATACATCTGATGAGGAGGAAGATGATTTCTTGGTCGAGGAGGAACGAATGGGTGAGAAAGGATTTGAGAAGGCACTCACGCAACTAGCAACTCAAATGGAAACAAATGAGGAATCTCACATGGATATTGAAGAAGATCACATCATTGATGAGCCTCACCTCAAGTTGAACTATCATGACACACATTTACCTGGCGAAGATGACAAAGATGATTTATTCTCAGACGAGGATGATTCACATGCTACTAATGAACATGCAAAAGATGAAGTAGAGTCTAGGTTGTCAAACTTATCACAACCCAGTGAGGACCTTTCGGCTCCTTCTCATGATGGCGTTGGTCTTTTTGAAGTGGAAGGGTACGGAGACACTCCACAGTCTGAAGAATCGGTACCAATTGGTTTATCGCAGAAGCACAGGTTGGAGTTACCAATTAGTGATTTTGTAGTTGAACCATGCAATTCAACATCTCTGCGACGTGGTGAAATTACATCGGGAGATATTCAGCTGTATCAATTGCCAAATACATCATTGGAGTCAAATCCATCTTGGTTTCAGTATCAGTATGAGAGTTCGGGAGCTTCACCTACATTGCCCAACAATTCATTTCTCGAGCCTGTAAAGCGTCCGCCATCTTATGCCCAGGTAACGTCGTGGGTAAAGAAAAGGACGCCACAAGATAACATTGTCAAACATCAAGCGGCGGAGAAGTCAAACGATAACAGTGACAGCAAGCAAGAAAGTCAAGCTTCATCATATCTTACTGCTTTTACACAGTTTTCTCAGCTTGAGGAATCACAAGATGGCACTTCTGATCCACTGGCTGGAATCGGTAATCAAGGAGGCAAGTTGCACATCTCTACTGGCGGAGGTGGAATGAAGACATTGATCAATACGTCAACAACATTCACTCCGTTAACAATAATGTCAATAGAAGTTCATGTCCAATGTCGTATAAACACTAGTACAAAAGATCAAAAAGAGATTGCCATGGTTCCTGACTCGTCTAGGGACGCTGTCTTTGCAGTTGTGTATGTATATGGAAGAGATCCAGGAGGAGGAGAGTCAATAGAGATTCTTGAAAAAGGATGTGTGCTTGTCACAATACAATCCAAGAGCCGTGATTCTGTACCAATCAGCAACACTACTAAAGCTACTATGGGAATATCATCAGATGTGAGGGTGGAGCGAGTCAACTCAGAACGAAGCCTTCTGTTGAGAATAGCTTCAATTGTACAACTCAAAGATCCAGATTCACTGATATCATGGGATACACAAGGTGGAGGTCTAGGATATCTTGTTGAGCGTGGTATAGCTCTGGGGAAGACCCTTGATGGTAGTAATGGTGTGAATTCTTCTACTACTTCTACTACTCAGATAGATCTTGCTCGATTGTTGGGAAGAACACCAAGAGCTTTTATTCCCGATGAATCTGCAAAGACAACACAAACAACAGCTGGAAGCTCCTTTGGCATCGAGGTTGATCAAGAACAGAAGGAGCATACTTTCAGTGGAAGTGGCTTGGGATCAGAGTGGGATGATAGAGTGGGAGCTGGGGCAGCTGCATCATCAATCGTGAGTGGTCTTTCCAATTCATGACATATGTATGTTTTGACTCCTTATTTACTTAACTCATGCATTCTATAATTACAACTTCCCATTCAATTCAGGTTGGTCGTATTGTATTATGTGGTTGGAAGATTTGTTCTGAAGAATGCAAACACCCCAATGCATCTTATCAACCTGCAATTGTATCTGCTGTGCTAGACAAACGAATCCCATACCATGACGATCTCTTGCTTACAAAGTGGTATAGTGGAAATAATGGAGTTGAGCGATGGCGAGTTGTGCAATATCGAGTAGCACAGGCTCTGTCAAATATACTATTGTTTGATGCACTGGATGTGCTGGGCAGAGCTGGTGAAGCCGCAAGATTGAGTGGAGTTGAATTCTCTCAAAGTCTGCCTGGTATAAGGGGATCACAATACAAAGTCGAAGGAGTCTTACTGAGAGCATTACAAAGTGTTCAATCAGATGAAAGAGGAGAGAAGAAGGGGCTGCACAAAGATGCTCGAATGATTGGCTCAGCTCTTACCTCTTCTGAATCTCAAACACAATCTCAATCTCCGTGGAAGCTTAGGCGAAACAAGCCAATGCACAAGTCAGATGATACCTCTGTTGATGGAAAGAATACAAGCCGCATCAACTCAACAGATATGGGCTACTTCTTTTACTCCCCATCCAAGGACGACATGTCAAATCAAGAAGCCTTGGAATGTCAAGCCATGACATTAGAACCAAAGAGTGGGTTCAATTATGATCCAGTAATCGTATGTGACTTTACAGCATTATACCCATCGCTTGTTATTGCTTATAACTTGTGTTATACGACAGTGGCTGGGAAGTTAAACTATCACAGTACTCGAAAGGAAATGAGAACAGAAGGAAAGACGACAATGAAATGTGGTCCCTTCTTCTACTCAGAGCGGCGTAGCGCGGCAGTTGTAAAGCATCACATGAAATCACTACTTGATACTAACGACGGGGGCACTTCTAAAAGAAAACGAAAAAGAGATCGTGCGTATGCTATACCAACGGGATCAATCTTTGTAGCCGAGACAGTGTTGAAGGGTGTATTGCCTCAAGTATTGGATGAAATGCTAAGCACTCGTGCCATGTTAAAGAAGGCAGCCAAGGAATATAAGAAAAGAGTTCCAAATTTATCTCCGGCTGTACTCAGACAGATTGAGGCTAGACAATTAGCTCTAAAGTATGTTGCAAATGTCACATATGGATACACGTCAGCGACCTATTCGGGAAGAAGCGCGGTACCACTTGTAGCTGATGCCATTGTAGAATGTGGAAGAAGGACTCTGACAAATGCAATCAACCTTGCCAATAAGTGGGGCACCGAAGAGGATGGTAGATGGCATGGTGCCAAAGTATTGTATGGAGATACAGACTCAGTCTTTATCAAGCTTCCGGGAAGATCAGTCAAAGAGGCATTTGCCTTTGGCGAAGAATATTGTAAAGCAGTAACTGCTTCCAACCCTCCACCAGTTCAATTGAAGCTCGAGAAAGTATATTCGGCATCTTTACTTCAAACAAAAAAGAAGTACTGCGGAATGATGTACGAGTCCCCATCACAGAAACGCCCAACATTTGAAGCAAAGGGTATTGAAACTGTTCGTCGTGATCAATGCGCTGTGACTCAGAGAGTTCTAAAGAATGCCCTAATTGCCGTCTTTCAGCGTGGTGTTGGTCCAGCAAAAGAGTATTTATATAGACAGTGGTCGTTGATTCACTCTGGTAATCTTCCAGTATCAGACTTTGTCTTGACGGGAAGGGTAAGAAGTCGATATAGAGGAGGACGAGTTGGTCCAGTTCAAGCCTCACTTGCCAAGAGATTGGCCGAAGTTGATCCTGGCCGTGTCGTTCGTCACAAGGAAAGATTGCCATATGTTATTGTCGCCATGCCCGGTAAGGCATTCAAATTGAAAGATGGTGTATTGACACCATTAGAGCTCCTGGAGCAATGGGATTCATACTCCATCAATGCGGAATATTATACAATAAGACATGTCAATGCAGCACTCGCGCGTTGCTTCTCTCTACCTCCCTTCAAGATCAACATACATGCTTGGTATATGAAATGTCCCAAGCCAAGGAAACGAATACATCACTGGCCTCAGTCAAGATCGGCATCAAGCTTGATGATATCATCTTATTTTGGCTCAGATACTTGTGCATTCTGCTCAAACAAGTGTAAATCTGTGGGCAGGTCCAAAGTTGTGGTTTGTCAGAAATGTAAAGCAGATTCTATCACGGTCGCTTGTTCTGCAATTGCAAGCCTCAAGCAGACACAACAGCAGGCGATGCGTCTTGCTGATATATGCTCTAATTGTAATGGCTGTCTTGAAAACTCAAGCACATTTGCTCATGAAGAGATACGACAGTCTGCAAAGCGAAGGGAGAACTCGTTTGGTTTCTCTCCACCGCGTCGAGTAACAACCAGACTCTGCACTCCATTATCAAATTGTGTATGCATTGATTGTCCAATCACATACAAACGACATAGGCTTCGAGAGTTAGAAATCGAAGCAAAGGAACTATGCCAGGCCCTTGACCTCTAGGCTCACAGACGATGTTTATTTATTGAACAGTATACTTCATTATTCTCATGCGATATCTCGTAAGTATATACAAAAAACAATATTCAAATAACATACTAACACTACATAACACATAAGTTATAGCAAATCTTTAAGGCATATTATGGTATATACTTTAAGAGTTAAAGTTTCCACATGTAAACATCAAACAGACAAATGACACCAACTCGAGATACCGACTAAACATACACTATTTACACTCTCCTAGACTTCCCTCGTCCACATCTTTCTTCAACATACAAGTTACTCCTTATCTCTGACCAGCAGCTGGTGTACCACAAATTGCCGGCGCAGCAACAGGAACATTTCCAAACAGACCATCATCAGGTTTTTCAAACGGAACCGGTTCATCAAAGTTACATGTGAATTCCTTAGGACCAATACCCAACCCTTCGGCTACACAATTCTTTTGAAATGTAGTATCACCGGAATCATCTGGATACGTCGGTTGTGGATTAAAATTATCACAATCCAATGTGACACTATTCATTATACAATATTCTTCCGTCAATGTTCCCCTCAACTCTGTATTCTCCTGTATCCACAAATTATCCAATATCGAATCTTCAGTCTTGACTTGTTCAAATGGGAAGGTGCCTGATAATTTATTATTGTTTAGTTGTATGGTATACATACTTTTCATACTTAGAGCTTCCGATGGTACCGATCCAGTCAATGCATTATTACTTAAATCTAATGTACTCAATTCTGATAATGCATTAAATTCCATGGGTATCTTACGGTAATATAATTCTTCGACATATTAATTTCAATTATACGTCCTTTTAAATCACAAACTATACCATACCAATTATTATCTTGATTACAATGATTGGCATAGTCGGTTGTATTATCTTGTGGGTCATTGAATGTCATCCAATTTGTAGATGTTATCCAATCATTATTACATCCACCATTTTGATAATAATATACAATAATAGCATAACGTTCTAAAAATCTTGTATCTCGAGTTGATATATCTAATGGATCATTATATATAACAAATTCAGCGGCAATTTCCTGTGGTGTTGATAATGGATTAGTTGACGCGCCAATTAACTTTGTTGGATCTTCAAGAGGTAATGATAACTTTGGTGAAATATCCAACATCATTTGCAATGCAGTCTCCGCACGATAATCTTCATCAGTGGGTGATAATGTTGGACTTGTACTAGGTGAACTCGTTGGAAATTTCGTAGGACGTTGTGTAGGAGAAGATGTACCACCATCACCCGGATTACCAAATTTAATACCCAATCCGATTGCTGCACCTATAACACCTAATACTAATAAACATATACCATACTTTTCATATTTATTTAATCCACCCCATGATCCTGTTTCATGTAATTGTTCATATCTTTTATTTACCTTCTTTTTGTTGGCCTCTTTTGTTAGTTGTGCTTGACGTAATGGATCTAATTCCTGTTGTTGATTAGATAAAGAGGGTGGTGGTTTGTTACGTACATCTCCACCACCTCGAGTGAATGATTCAGTGTTAGTGCTTGATGATGACAAGCCGGAATTACGAGTTGGTGAACGTTTCTTATTGGATGTACGTTTACTAGATCTTTTCCGCTGTTGCTGTTCTTCATCATCACTCATACCCTCTTCTTGCTTCTCTTCTTCATATCTATTGGCTCTCGCACGAGTACTGCCACTTTTACTGGCCTTCTTTGCAGCCATTTTAGCTTCTAATAAATCATCTGCGTTGTTTGATTTCTTCTTCTTCTTTGCCTTGGCTGCCATCTTTTGTTCAAGTATATCATCAGTAGCTGATGACTTGCTGCTTTTCTTTTTACTTCGTGTTGGGGCTCCGTCACCGCTAGGCATGATTTATTATAGTATTTGGTTAAGGGCAAAGATGAAAGAGTAATTATTATATTTTGTTTATATTATGCTGCTCGTTAGTGGGCTGGTGGATGTATATTATTATTGTGGCGTCGGAGTTATTTATGCCTTGCTTTAATGTCATTTTGAGTTTAGGCCTATCTTGAGGTTGCAAAGACAGTATATCGCCGTCGCCTCAACCAATAACGCATATAATAGGGGAGTAATATATCACGGATACGCTGTCAGACTACCGCCATATCATCTAATTCTTTAGAGATTATATGTCAAATGGTGGTGGTCTGGTGATCTCTCAGAAATTTCAATCTCAACTCTCAACTTGAAAATTTTGATTAGGTAGTTATTGCATGATTCCATCTCATTTTCTAGACGTTCTCGTATACCAACAACATACCCCTGCAATCAAAATTTAATACTCTATCGACTGATGCTAGCGTGGTGTCTATAGCGTTAGTATTTACTGTATAAATCAAGGATACCCTTGACGGTATCTTCTTCCTGAATGTTGGTGATATAAGTCATTGTAATAGGTTTGGAATATGTCGTTGAATATGAACAATATACAGGAGATCAATACCGATCCATCATGGCGTAATATACTACTTACAATCTGTGTAGCATCGGCAGCCATTTATTTCTTCTTCTTCTCACATAATGAACAAAATAGTAGGAATTCTACATCTCATGCATCATCAACATTGGATAAAGATGAAAGGCAAAAGAGAAGAGAAAGATTAGCTGCCATTGCCGAGGAAAGGAGAATTGCTATGTTAAAGAGGGATGCTATTATACAAGATAAGGCGAATGATACTCATACAGCAGCAGTGGATACGGTTAATAACAGTATAAAGAGTGAACATACCACACAAAAGTCAGAAGCCAATGTTGTTGGTAATGAGAAGGTCAAGGGCCAATCAAAAGAGACGAGAGATGTTAGTATTGGTACCGAGAAAGTTGATGATGATTCCAATAATGAGAATAGTCTACAAGTATCAGCGGATGAGGTTGAGCAGGTAGCGGCAGTGGCTAGCAGTTCTGCACTTGTAGGTGCATCTTCCAAGAGCACAGGTGGTAACGAAGAGATGACTGCAAACCATATAAAGTCCGAGGAAGAAGAAGAATTAAAGGTTAAAAAGAGCAACAATAAAGGTACTGGTAATAATGAAGATGACGAAAGTGCAGAAGTTGGCAAAGAAGAAAGTAGACAACGTACACAACAAGCAATTGCAAAACTCAAAGCATCAAAGAAAGTAAAGAAGAAAGTAATAGAAGAAGAAGAAAGTTCATCATCACCAAAATTATTGACAGTATATCTTATACTCACATCATGTCCAGGATCATCTAGGTTAGAACTAAGCATACCGAATAATATATCAACTGCAACATTACTTCAACAAGTATCACAAACATCACGGATTGCAATAACTGATATGAAACTTATATTTCGTGGTCGAATTATTAATAATGATACTACCAAGACTGGACGAGGAAAGAAGGAGAATGCAGTGGATGAATATGGAATTGTAGAGGGATGTGCTTTGCATGTAATGGGTAAACCAACACTGCCAGTAGTACAAAATGTTGCAGCCGACGGGGGAGGTGGCATTGTTGCTGAGACAGATCCAGGAGAGGTTGATGATAATGCAGCTGACATTGAACAACCTAATACATATGAAGATTACGAATGGGACGAGTTGCCAGCGCATGTACAAGAGGCAGCAACTACGTTAGGATACTCACCGCAACTTTGGGACTCTGACGGAGACCCATTCAGTGAAGAGCTTTACTGGGAAGAATTAACCGAAGCCCAACGACGTGCAGCTATTATATTGGGATATAATGAACAATCCTGGAACGACGATAGCAGTCAAGATACTGATGGTGATGAAGAGATGATATTGTTAATAGATCGAATTCGACGTTCCACAGGAGAAGCATTATATCATCGACAAGCACGAGAGGGAGACTTGAATGGTCTTCAAGAAGCGGTAAATGCAGGCTTCTCCAACATTTTGAGTGTACCTGATGCCAATGGATGGACACCTCTGCATGAAGCTATTCGGGCTGGAAACACTGAAGTCATTGAGTATCTAGTAAGAGATGTCGGACTAGATATGACTGCCGAAACCAATCAAGGGCGGAATGCACTCTCTTTAGCACAAGATTTTCATGGTAGAGAAGGTGCTGTTATTCTGCTCATCGAGTCTTTACTACAAGATTCAGAAGAAACTAATAATCCTCCGACTGAAGAATGATGCACAATATATTAATATGAATATAAAAACACTTATTATCACACTCAAGCAACATCTCTCTACATAAACCTACCATTGCTGACTACAATTATATACAGTGTGAATTTATAGATCTCAATTTTTTACACACATCTTTGCTTTCTAATAGCAAAGATAATGCCTCAATAGATAGATCAATCTACCCTACCTACATTCGCGACAATGAGCCGATCTATACTCACTTCCAATCTAATAATCATCCTCTTCATCACTACCCTAAGCGAATGCAATCATCCTCGTCATACGGAACAATAATACTTCTCCCATCTGGGAGATCAACCAAGTAAGGAAAGAATTCAACCTCTCTAAGAGATTCTTGACTACGCCACCAAAGTGCTGTCACGACACCTCCCTCTAACCATCCTTCCTCACCCATGTTGCTTATAACATTATCTCCTACATTGAACCTGAGTTCTGGCATAGGCCTCCTAACAACGGACTCAGAATCGAATGGAGCTGTTATTTGATCATCTTCATCATCTCTAGCAAATTATAAAGCAAAGAAAGATGTGAGATGCAAATGTAAAATCCATATAGACTGTTCGATAAAGTACTTACATATCAATCAGATATGGGTACTTGAACCCAATGTCATCAGTATACCACTGCTCAAGTATCGTTCCCGGTAACCACTCTCCGCCATTCATGAAACACTCAACTCTGTCACCTACAGAAAATCTTAGAGCTGCAAAATCGTCTTTCTTATGTTCATCAAGACAACTAACGAGACCAACAAGTCCACGGAGGTTCGAGTTGATGTCACTTTCATGATGAACGTTGAAGTAACATTTCATACACTCCATAACAGCCATACCAGATCCGAAGTTTTCTTCACTTCCCCGGAGAGCACAAAGTACTGAAATCATATCAGTTGACACAATTGAGTCTCCCCTGACAATTGCTTCCTCAGGATAAATATCCATTGGTTCATAGAATTCTTCAACATCAGCTCCTGCTTCAGCCAGTGTCCTGAAAATATGACCAAGAACAATAGACTCATTCAAACTTTTCTGTTGGACTTTTGCCACCGAATATACACTAAGATAGATTCCTCCCCAATAACCTAGCTGTGTGTTTGGCAAAGCGCGAGAGATTGGAGGACCTTTGACTGACAACTTATTCATTGACGCATGAAAGTTTACTAAATCGTCAATGGAACCATCACCGGGAAATAAGAGGCGACATCTCTCTTTATCCCAATAATTTCCACTGCAAGTAGAGTGATTCCAACGAAACAAGTCAAGACACGCATGCAACCTTTGAGTCGGACAGGGGATCAACGACATGTGCTTATCCCAATTATCTCGAACCTTTTGAAGCATAACTAATACTTCATCTGGGTCAGTAATTTCATCAACACATGCTTGATTTTCAAAGCTTAAACGAAAATCTGATGACCCAGGCTCTCCTTCTGTGTATGGCAAATGTTCAAAAGTGGCTGGCATTTTCCGACAAGCACCTTGCATACTGCAAAGAGTAATACTGATTGTATTTGAACCATCGGTTGATTGGCATGCCTCGAGCGCTTTGTAAGCGGCTTGAGCAGGTGAGGTCTTTCTCATTGCGGCACCGACTAATGATTTGTCACCAATTTGGACGATCCAACTATTAGCATCTTGATGACGAATAGGGATCTGAGAAGCAACCGCATCATTGTGAAATGGAGCAAATACTGGTAGACTAATTTCTTGATGATACCCGGCATCCTCGCTATAACCAAAACAAATCCCCTCGCATTCGCCTTCTGGTGGTAGAGTAATCTCAAACGTCTCACAATCAGATGGTTGAAATGGCATACGTGCACGTTTTCCTCCATGAAATTTCCCACTTAAGAGATAGAAAGGGTTAATTAGGTTTATTTAGTAAACGGATCACGCCCTTATATAATGTAGTCATACCCTATCAAACTTGTACATTTTCTTTCTTACCTTTCGCCAAACCTCAACAAGTAATCCCTATCAAGAGGTATACGATCCCCAGCATAGAATTGTGTACTACCAGTTCGTTTGTTGATAATAGCACGATCTTTAACGGGTGTGAAAGGTCTGATAAAGTCCCAATACAAAGCCTCGGGTAATACTAAATCACATGATTTTATCGTACCATCATCCTCTGTTATTTCTTTTGTAGGTGGCCAACACTGCACCTCGTTTGTTGTGGAGGATTGCATTTTCAATTCAAACCAATGTCTTTGCTTGGTTGGTATGTTACGGTTGAGTAGAGACGGCCAAGTAACTTGCAATATGATTGGGTAAAGCAGAGTCTGTCAATATACCTAATATGAATATGTATAGTTTATATAGATCTGTTTGGACCTAAACAGACACGGTTGTTTATTTATAATCAATGTGTGCAGTTATTTCTGGCTGAACCCCAACGCCAAAAGTCGTTATTATGGAGGGCGGGCTTGTGGTTTTGTGGGTGGAAAGGTATATGATATAGTTGCATTACTAGTAGCGGCTACAGTTTATAAGTAATAATTTCAATAGCATACTATTGTTATTAGTGACATCAACAGTTTATTATTACACCACACAGTTACAATGTCAGACGATTCAACATTATTAGAAAATACAGATGTGGGCTCTTCGATAACTGATTCATTAATACGATTATTGTGGAGATGTGGAACTTTCTTCTCTAGTATAGTTGTGTTAGCAGCAGGTGTATTATATGTAAAGGTAAGTGTAGTTATGTCTGATTGATACACCTGTGTGCCTTTGTCTACTTATTATTATTTCGTATAATGTGCTCAATATCATGCCTTTGATATGTGTATACTTATACATCATGTTCACTTACATATTATATCTTTATATCATTGCATATCACAGCAAGAATCTTTGTTGTACTTTCCTAGTATTGGAGGTGTGCCGCGGCATCCTGCACAGAACCCAAGGCGATATCGATCACCATCAGAACATAATATCCCGTTTGAGACGCACATGATAAAATGTCAAGATGGCATAACTATCCATTCATGGTTACTCTATCATCCTGAAAATAATAATGCACAAGAAAAGTTACCAACAATTATATTCTTTCATGGAAATGCTGGGAATATAGGACTGCGTTTACCCAATGCAATACAAATGTATCATTATCTAAATGCTAATATATTATTAGTTGAATATAGAGGATACGGTGACTCTGACGATGCTAAACCAACAGAAGCAGGATTGAAATTAGATGCCGAGGGAGTTATGGCCTATATCAATAAAAAGAATTTGCCCAATGTTGATCCAAGAAGAATCTTTGTATTTGGTAGATCTCTTGGTGGTGCGGTGGCCTTTCACATGACAGAATACGGACAAAAATCTCATTACCCATTGTTGGCAGGATTGATAGTAGAGAATACATTCTTATCTATATCGGAAATGGTTGATCATCTCATGCCATATGTTGCTCCATTTAAAATGTTGATACTAAGAATGCATTGGAATAGTGGCAAGATTGCATCATCTATTAGAATACAAACACTGTTTTTGGCTGGTGCAAAGGATACACTAGTGCCACACTCACACATGTTGGAATTATACAATCGCATGAAGTCTTCCAAAGTCGATAACTTGGTAAGGATGCATGTTGTACAGGACGGAACACATAATGAAACTTGGTTACAGGGTGGTAGATCTTACTGGAAGGCAATTAATCAGTTCATCGAGGAAGTATTTCAAGCCGAACAACCCAATGGTGCTAGCTGTAGTAAAAGTGGTGTGGGAAATAGTAGTAGAAACAAAGATGGATCATTATTTCAACGAAAAGCAAGCACGGCGATGACGTCAACTACCTCCACATCATCTATTGAAAAGGATTCTTCCGTAGAGGTTGAATTAGGTTGTGATGGAGATGCAGCAGCTGATATGATAAGTTCCGTGGGTAACTTCTTAGGTATGGCTAAGGAAGCTGTATCAGGAGGAGTCTCCGATACTCGGCCAAAACTACACTGACGGTCAATGCAATGGTGCAATGGGCACCGTTGTCTATTATTCGCATCATAGTTTATTTGCACTGACAACATGGGCATTTAGGATACCGACTTTGAGAGGTATTTTCATCTCTTGACAAAAATATCGTCAATCTACAGACAAGACAACTTGCTCGGCAAATCAAGATACTATTGGGCACCACTGTATGTTATGGCTTGGTAGAATTCAATGTATTGAATAAGCACTGGGGGTATCCTACCATCTGCATTAAACGAGTTCTCTGCTGGTATCCTAACATTGGTACCAAGTCCTAAAATCGTTCTACAGCCAAGACAACTTAATACGCCTATTAACGATACTATTGGCTACGACTGCCTATCTTGGCTCGCTTTAATTCGATATATCGGCTGCACATTACAACAGGATACTAGCCATATAATATTAGTAAGTTATGTTCATGTTGTTTTGATTTCATTTTCTAATCAATTTGTACCGGTATCCTAATGTTTTCTTCTTGGGATAGGCTTGTCCTCGTACCTCTGGTATCCTAAAACGACACATAAGTAGGTTCCCAGCACTTGATCATCCTCTCATAAATTCCATCCTTGATAGATCTCACACCTCTTTAGTACACTCAACATCAAAACTAATCAACTCTATATACCACCGACTTACAATGAGACACATCTACTTTATCACCATCGCCGCGTTCTTCGTCTCTTGTGGCATCATCCACGCCGCTCCTGGACTTACAAGGAAGAGGCACCCCCATGAATCTGAATCTCCAACTATGTCACCTAAAGAAAAACGTCCTCGTCTGAATAGTAAAACACGAAAGGCTGTTCGGGAGATCTGTGATAAATTAGAAGATCTTGAGTTTCCAGTTACCGCCAATGACGAGTCAGTCATTGAAGCATTAGTTATGGACTATCGAGGTTTAGGATACCGAACCAGGAGTGTGGTTGTTGATCGTGTGTTTAATGATATGTTGGATGCCTTTGCTGGATTGAAAGATGAGGCAGATGAGAGTGAATATGAAGATAGTGAGGGAGAAGAGAGTGAGTATACTTTTTATATATGTTATATCTTTTCTAATGTATGTTATCTTTTAGGATACCGCAACTCATATATTGTTTGTTTATTGTTATATATACTTCCACAGGTGAAGATGAACAAGATACAAAACAATCCTCTCTATCCTCAACTACCAATCTTCGAGCATCAACTAAGTCCAATTCTACTGCGCTAGTTGCGGCAGCTTCTAATGCAGCGGTATCTGCAGTTGCGGCAGCTTCTAATGCAGCGGTATCTGCTAGCCGTGGTGTTATTGATCAACTTCAGTCCAATGATGAACAAGATGCCGCTGATTTACTACAACAAGCTGGAGAGATACTTCGTATAGTTGGTGAATACAATGATTTCGACATTGTAGAGTTTGTCCATTATGCATTGGAGCATGGCATTGGCATTCGAGGTTACCTCAGAGGGTCAAGGTTTCAGTATCGTCAACAACTCCGTCGTTTGGCACGTGACTTTCATCACCGGCTTATTCAGCACCCCCAGTATGGAGGAGACATACGTGACGATGTTATTAGAGATACGACTCATAGGATTCGAACCTCAGATTACTATGAAGAGTATCACATCCTAAGCGAGTATCTCATTAGGATACTACAGGAAGTTGAACCTGGTGATATCATACCAATATCCATGCTTCTTTGTCCACATCCCAACAAGTCTCTCCATTGTGGAGGATGGGGTTGCCACGGCAAGTCATGTCCTACCATACGAAATCTGATCAAGTTTGCTGAATCTCTACCTCAAAGTCGTATTCGATTTGGTAATGCCGGACAGCCAATTGACAATATGATGGTGGTCAATATCCGAGAGAAGTGCTCTGGTTCTGGTTGTATGAACTATGGTGATATAGTTGATACGGTATCTCCAACTACCAAGCCCACTTGCTGTGGTGCTACTCAAGAAGAAGGACGTGCAACTGCTTCTCTTCTCAATTGGTTTGCTACTGCTGCAATGTTTCTCGGTGCTTCGGGTATTATTATCTTCAATCATGGTGGATATAGTCTCAAGAAACATTTCTTTCCACACCTCGATCAAGATATTATCACCACTTCACCTGATGGTGTTCATATCAGTCTATACTCAAGACGTTTCAAGCTCCCGTGGCCATCGAGATGGATCCAAGGCAATCGTATCACTGGTATTGTCGATCGGCATTGTAAGGACTGGTCTGCTTTCCTAACCAAACATAGCATGCCTCGCACCAAGTCCATCCTACAATCATTGAATGACCGTTTGCCTTTTGTGAATAGTGACTTCATCAATACAAGTCATCCCGATTATAATGCTGGTGCATTGAGGAGTGCTCGTCGCTTTGTCCGACGCAGCGTTCAACGCTGGAATGATCTAGTCAATAGATTTGGTGTGGACGGTGCACATGCTGAACTTCATCGCATTCGTTCAGAAGCAACACGTCGTGCACTTGCTACTGCTGCTGATCGTCAAGGTATATCAGTATCTGAATTACTGAGTCGTCGTAGTACTCTTGGACATCGAAATTTAGAAGAGAGAGTTGGTAGAGAAGAAGCTGATCGCATTCGTTCAGATCGATCACGCCGTGGAGTTGAGACTGCTGCTGATCGTCAAGGTATATCTGTATTTGAATTACAGAGTCGTCGTAGTACTCTTGGACATCGAAATTTAGAAGAGAGAGTTGGTAGAGAAGAAGCTGATCGCATTCGTTCAGATCGATCACGCCGTGGAGCTGAGACTGCTGCTAATGCTCATGGCATATCAGTATCTGAATTACAGAGTCGTCGTCGTACTCTTGGAGATCGAAATTTAGAAGAGAGAGTTGGTAGAGAAGAAGCTGATCTCATTCGTTCAGATCGATCACGCCGTGGAGCTGAGACTGCTGCAGCTCGTCGTGGCACTTCAGTAACTGATGAAGCAAGACGCCGTGCCACTCTTGGAGATCGACGCTTAGAAGAGAGAGTTGGTGAAGAAGTAGCTCAACAGATTCGTTCAGATCGAGTAGGCCGTGGATTTGAGACTGCTGCAGCTCGTCGTGGCACTTCGGTATCTGATGAAATTAGTCGTCGTCGTACTCTTGGAATTCAGAATGCTGCAGCTCGTCTTGGTATTACGGTATCTGAATTACAACAGTTGAAAACACTGAATACAGCAATCAAGAAGTTGTTAAAACAAGCAAACCCTTGGAAATTTATGATATACTCGTGTCGTGGCATTGGATGTGGTTATCAACTAATGTGGGCATTGATGGAGGGTAAAGTTGTATTATTGCGATGTCCAAAATGTGGTCATTGTACAAATACTCAGGGTAATGGGCGTCCATACGGAGGAAGTAATAAGCGTACGCCAGATCGTGAAAGCAATCAATACTGGGAACGTATCAGGATCGTGCCTAATCCATCAGATGAGCACGACCGTCTAGTCCAGCAGTATCGAGCAGGCACTTTAAGAGCTAATGCCTCAAACGAGACATTGGAGGAGGAAGAAGAAGAGGAGGAGGAGGAATAAAAGATTTGCATCAGCAAAATTTGCGAAGGGCAAACTTTTAACACAATACGAACATCTTATAAATCTAGTGACCTCGTCGGTACATCCCCGTCTACATGATTATCTAATCTATTCAACTTTTATACAATTCACAGAGTCTAACCGTACCTCAGTACACCTACAAGTTCAATGGTTCTCAATTTGTGTTGTCCTGTGACTAAGACAAGAGAGAAGGAGAGAAGGCATATCATTCTATCCGGCACTGTTTTGGTAACTTCACCACGTATTTAATATTAGATGTCATATGTTATAATTATATGTATGTATGTGCCTTAAAACAATAGTAATGTACATGAACAATTATCCTATCACCCTATCACGGTTTGACATATCTTATACTGAAGGACTTATCTAATAAATCTAAGCTATTTAGATATTTTACAAGAGAGCATTGGGACGAACATAATAAATACCTCCTAACCAATACCATTGCAAAAATAGGAATTCAATACTTGGCCAATCTACTATTGAAGGATTGAATTGCAATATATAGGTAGCCGGTAGAGATAGTATATAATACTTACAACAAGATGGATAATACTCGCCTACCACCCAAACGGAGTAAAACATTTAGTGGTCACGATACCTCACAATCTTCTTCATCAACACCACTATCATACGGCGGTAGACTACGACACTCAACTGGTGATATAGCATCAAAAGATGTTGCTAACGATCTACGACGATCGACATTAATACCCGAGAATGCAACAAATGATGCAAATTGGTTTGCAAAGCGTGGATTAATGAGTCGTAAAAGTTTCAAGCTGCATAAGAAGGAGTTGAAGAAGAAATCCAAGAAGGATAAGAAGAAGAATAAGAAGAATACGAGTAGAGATGATAATGGTGGTATTGCAGAATTTAGTCAATCACTTAATGATATTGAATCATCTTATTCTCCTTCGAATAAGAATCGGTTACTGCATAACTCTATGGAAAGTTTAGAGGAAGAAGAAGTGGATATATTTTCAAAGAGTTTAGACAATACTACTTCTGATATGATGATGTTTAGTAAGAGTCGGCAGAATGATAGTGCTACATCATTAGTGTCCGAGGATTTTAGAGAAAGTGTTGATAGTTTTAGAAGAAGTTTGGATAGTGGTAGTGGAAGTGGGGGTTCCCCTCCTCTATCAGGTGGTTCAGAACAAAGCATGCCGCCTTCATTAGCTACCACTGATGAGTCTGGAGACAAGATGAGTAGTCCCCCACGACGCCGTCTTGGTGTGATTAGTGGGGATAAAGATGATTTGACCTTGTTATCATCAAGGATGCGGAGGGAAGAACACGATGATGAGAGTTGTGAGAATGAGCGAGCCCCTTCTGACTCAATTGATATTAGTGGATTTAGAGAGAATATGATATCAAATCTGGATATGGAGTACACTGCATCATCTAGAACTCTCCAAGCTCTTCAAGATCAGAAGGACTCTAACAGAAATGGCAGTAATAAGACAAAGATGGCGATGAAGAAGCAAGTATCATGGAAGACTGATCAGCTAGAAGTTCCCAAGCGTACATCTTACACCACTGTAGGAGGAGTTAGTGACATCATAGATGAAGAGGAGGTAGAATATGCACGGAATACTGTACGGGAAAGCGTCGCTACCCAAATAACTGGTAACTTGACAGCACCACAGAGAATTGTAGTCGACGGCGATGATGATGATGATGATTCCTTATCACTTAATGGGGACATCTTATCGAACACGAAGTCACCGCCGCCACCACCCAATGATAGCTCATCCCTTGCTATTTTAAAGGGGGGATTTATACAAATCTCCGATACTTATGACCAAAGGAGACCTTCACTTGAGGTGTCAGCCTTGGACATGGGTTTCTCTTCAAAGACCCTCCAGAACAAGTGGTTGAACAACGAGTTGAGTTATATTGAAGACTCTAACAGAAGTAGTGATCCTGATGATGACGACAACAGTGTCAACAGACCCGTTTCTATCCAACTTCACAACGATGTTCTAGGGCCTTGCCTTTCATCATCTTTGGATATTGACAGTATGGATAGTGAAGGTGATGATGCTGATAGCAGCAGCAGCGACACCAATGAAGAGTGTGCCGACAATATCGTCCCAGAAACTCATTTCGACAGAAAAATTTCGGATAATTCTGGCGGTAGCAAGTCCATCCTTCATAGCGGAAAAGAGCCTTGTGACCTAGCTGATAGAAGGCACAGCACAGTATCTTTCTGCGATACAACCAAGTCTGCTAATTTCTCCACTATTGATGTGACTACTACAGTAACCGGGGTGAGTGATTTGACTCCTAATACCGATACGGATACACGAAAGCGTGGTAGTGCTGGATCCACTTCATTCGAGACTGCTAAAACAAGTGATAAGCACGAGAAGTTAGAGTTGTCGAGATCTTGTCCTCCATCTTTTGAAGTAGCAGAAAACAGCGCTCGCGTGAAGGAGAGACGTACATCAACGCTTATCCCCAAAAGTCATCGATCGACGTCTCTTGGTTTGCCCAGAACAGATGCATGAGCAAGCAATCTTACAAGAAGTACAAACAAGAGATGAAAGATAATATGCTTAATGATTTGAATGATTCAAGAAGGAATACAAATCCCACATTTAATCACTCGACTCCACTACCCTCTGATATCAACCATCATCATCAGCAGAGAGGTTTATCTACATCTACATACGGAACTGCTATAACACAACAGTGCCAAAGAGCAAACGAAGAACTAGGTTATTCACTCAATCGATCTTCATCAATGGACACAGGAAGAGATCTCTTAAAAGGACGTGACGATGCCAGGAAGAACGCGGAATTCGCGGCTCGTCTACAATCACTTATATCGCAGTCGACTCAGTTCGATCCGGATGAGGTCCAAGTATTGAAGAAAGTCGTGAAAAGACTCTCTTCTGCAGATGATGACGACGACTCATTCTTTGATAAACAACCAGTTCCAATTGCGCAAGAAACTAATGTTCACACAAAAGAGACTATCATGCAAGTAGAAGAAACAGAGGCATCTGAAACTTTAGACAATAGCGATATTTCCAAGGAGGTTACAATTTCTCCACAATCAAAACGGTGCTCTGTCGTCAGTGCTATCACCGAGAATACCGCGGCAACTAATAGCATGCTCACTGACCTCCCAGAAGATTCTTCGAAATCAAATCAACACTTTAATTTTAGTGCCATGTCCACTTATCAAATTGCTGATATATCCGAAGAGGAGGAGAAGAAAGAGGAATCATCAAGTTCAGAACAAGTCAGGAGAAGCTCATCTATATCAACTAGAGCTGTGTCGGAACCAAATAAAGTTACTGACTGCACTCCCAAATCTAATGTGGTGAATCTTGAAGATAGGTACAGTGACATATTGACTGAAGGGATGAATCATCTATCCAAGGTGATGCTTGTAAACATATACGGAAGGCTTCGTGAGCTCAGTGTACTCGGTCATACATCAAGCAAGCTAATTGATATTGATTGTAATAGCCATCAATCACTGATGAGAAACAGAGAGTTGAAGAGACTTGGTATGTTGAAGCCCGAAGACGAGTTTAAACCCTATATAGAGAATACTAGGACTGCTCGATTTGTTGTTCAGCATGTCCTGGACGAGTATGAGATGCTCGAGATGGCAAATCAATTCAGTTCCTTTTCATACGGCAAAGCAAGTTTGGACTATGATGCAGGATTACTACGCGATTTCAAAACTTGGGTAGAAGAGTCAAGAAAACGAAACGGTCGCTTCACGAAAGGTTCAGTACTTAAGAATCTCCTCGACTCTGGGCTTGAAGTAGTTTGGATGGCTGATAGGCATCCTGATGATGTTATATACTGTATTTGTATTGATCGAGAATCAACAACTGTCACGGTAATCTTTCACGATGAAGAGAGCACGTGGAGTAGGTTTAGAGACTCGTCTATGATGGATCATCCTAATCCTCTGTCGGATGAAGACTACGAAGGTAGTACCGATTTCATTCCCATCAGAGCTGCCGTATCTGAGGAGATACTTAGACCCCGAAGAGATACCGGTAAAACTACAATAGATGAGATCTGTGAAAAGGTTGACAAGATTGGAAAAGAGCTTGGAAACGGAGGAAGGTACAATTTATCAATAACTGGACATTCCAAGGCTGGAGGTCTTGCAACAGTCTGCGGCTTTTATCTCGCAGCTAACGCTAGCCTTCAATTGACATCGGCGGTGAGGGTATTCACCTTTGCCTCGTCACATGTAGGTGGCAAGGCATTCCATCAGAGTTTCAAACATCTTGAAGAGACTGGGAGACTGTTACATGCTAGGTTTACACGGTCCAATGAGTTTGATTCCTTACCCTTGTTTGCAAAAGGTGGCGGCGATTATACTGTGAGTTAGTTTGTGTATTCATATTTGTGAAGCATTTTTGTATTTCATAAACCTGGTATCTTCCACTCACAATATTGCAATTCATCATTACCTCCTCTTCTACTTTAGCATGTCGGTATGAATATCCGTCTACCAAATCATGCTCAGCAAGGTTTAGACATTAGTTATGATACCGAGATAGGAATAGCCAATGAGATATGCTCAACACTTAAGAGCTGCTTCAGAGAAGGTGGAAGCTCATCCTCTCGTATATCACAATATCAACTTCGAATGAACTCATCAAGAGAATACTGGCAGTCTCGAAGTCGAAACAAGATGAATGGGTCATTTTCAAGTAGTACATCTAGTCCAAACCGAAGAAATCGAAGGAAGAGTTGTTTACTATCACTAGACGAGCTCTATGCAATCAAGGGTAGATTTAGTACAACAAGAAAGAAAAAGAAGAAGCAACAGAAGGTAGGCCCATCATCATCATCCTTGTACATCTACATTATAGTATCCTTCTTTGTTTCATTGGAGATTGTACTCTTACTACGCTTGGCAAATAAGATATTATGATGATGAAGAAAGGAGGATTGTGTAGATACACTTAGTACTCATTAAGTTAATAGGAACCATAGGGAACATTATATTCATCATTAACTACAAGAAATTTTCTCTGCGAGCTCTATAGATCACAGCCCAAAGCTCTATAATCATATCACCAGCCAATGTATTACAAGGAGAGAAGCCGGGAAGAAAGAGGAGTTTCATTGTGCGAAAAGGATACCGTTGTGTTGAAATGGACTTCCCTCTAACATGCTCACTCTCAACGCAGGCAAAGCAATCATGGTAACTTGGTTGGGTGTCAAAGCTATTAGCACGACATCAACACTAGTAGAAAGGCTATATCATCTCATCATATCGATAGCTTATTATTGCAACAACAACAAAAACACTAGCTATATTTCTATTTTATTGCAATAGGATGGGAGCTACGATATCATCGATTGTGTTCAGGTGCGTTATTGTTTTATCACTTTGCAAACCACATGTCGTACTAACATATGTTACATCGTCTCTCTTTTATTATCATAAATCTGCTAACGCGCATCTTCCAGACCACCACGTCCAACACCCATCCCTCCTTCGGAATACTTTTATTTAGATGTGGATGTTCACTCACCATTATGCACAAATAAACGTCATACTCGGCAAGATGATGGTGGTTGCAATGGTGATAATGGAAGCTGCGGCTCGACCATGTGTCTAGATAGTGGCGAATCAGATTTGGCAAGTCTCGATAACAGCTTTTTATCGAATACAAAAAGTCCATTGCTGTCCACCGCCGGATGCTACAATCGTACAGAGAGCTGTAGTAGCAACACTTTGATACCATCGGGAACCGTACCCAACATGAAAAATGGGAAGATATATAAGATACCTACATTCTTCATCAGACGTCGTGGCGCAACACAAACAATCTTATTCTCCCATGGAAATGCAGAAGATCTAGGAATGATGTATGGACGAATGAAAGATCTGGCGATGGTATTAGGAGTGAACATTTTAGCATATGATTATACTGGATATGGATTGTCTATACCAGGTCCGGCTCATGGAAATGGCATGGCAATGGATGCTTCAGGAAGATCAACTGGTAGCAGTGCTGATAATAGTTCTACTGAAGGCCCCAGCGAAAACATGTGCTATCGAAACATTGAAGCCGCATTTAGATATCTAACTGAGACTAGGAAGATTCCTCCACATCAGATTATATTATATGGAAGATCACTTGGCAGCGGACCAAGTTGTTATTTGGCTGCTAAGACAGCACTGAATGGCAACTCTGTAGGTGGCTTGATTCTCCACAGTCCATTCCTATCAGTATACAAAGTAGTTGCAGATCTTAATGGTTTGGATATGGGTGCTGTAGGTGATATATTCAACAATGAAAAACGAGCCAAGAATGTAAGATGTCCAACACTCATCATTCATGGAAAGAATGATGAAGTAGTGCCTTTCTTTCACGCTCAACGATTATTAGCGGCTATACCTAAAGAGTACCAAGCATCTCCTTACTATGTAGACAATATGGGTCATAATCATATCGAGAGCAAATGCCGAGAAAAGTATATCAAGACAGTTCTCAACTTTATTCAAATGAACGTCTGGAATAGCAATCGACAGGGGCAGACTGGACAATACAACATCAGTTCAAGAATATCGTGGGCCCCTTCCGCTTCCTTTGCATGAGCGTGCAACTCCAAATGAAACGACAGAGAATGCTTCCTTTTATATAAACAAAACCTGGATTCGACATGCAAAGGTTTTAATTTCAACAGCAATAGTAGATGCTGGTTGTTCTGTGAACACATCCTCTGAAAGAAGTCACGGTAGTCGCTCGTCAGAGCGCAGTAGTGCTGGACAACGTAGTGCTAGTACTCCTGTGGGTACTGGACGTACTTCACCAGTTGTGGATCGCTACAGTATGGGCTTGAGCGATGCCAGAGATGATGAAGACGAGATGGCTCCTTGGAGAAGCAATCAACAAGAATCTACAAGAAAAGCACCAAAGGTTTTGACAACACCTAGACTTTTTGCCAGCCGAGGATGTAATAGAGCTCAATCCTCCCCTGAAATTAACACTGTCAGTATTCTCAAGGCTAGACAATCACCGAGGAGAGGTAGGAAGAGTTTAGACTTGATGAATAATAGTCGTCAAGGGGGTCGTATTTGAAAGAAAGAGCACTAAGATAGCAGATTGTTTAGATGTATAGATATCTGTTGTAATATAATTGGACATCACTAGCTCTTTCGAAACTGTAATCTGTCAGCTATTGCATACTATATAAACAGGGCTTTTGTGACGAATCACTAATATATATATATATATATATATATATATTGTACGATAATCAAGTATCTTCTAACACTTGATAGATGATAAGCTCTTGCACAGAAGCCCCATTTCCCTTTTTCTTCTCCTTCTATTCTGTAATTGGGCCACTTTTTCAATTCTCCGCATCTTTCTCTGATCACGATTTCTCTTCTTTATTGTCTTTCCAGTACAACCTGTGTTGGAGGTATACTGTTTGGGTATGATATTGACTGCTGATCGAATTATTCTTCGTCTCTGTCTTTTTATTTTTGCCTTTGAAGTAGTTGCACACTTTTTATGCTTCTCATCTGCATAACTCATACTGATATCACCCTTGTTTCTTCTTTGTGACGTTTCACCCTGCCAACAATCTGGAAATTCTGGAAACCCTGGTACTCCAATTGTACATCTATTATCATTGTTCTTGTTGTTGTTATTATTTGTATCATGCCGTTGAGTGCTCATAGATATATCACTCAATGAACTATTATACAAAGCAGGGTGTAGCTTCATTGGCAATTTACAATTACTACTATCTAGATTGGTAACGATTGATGCCCCCACCGAGAGCCTTTTTGTTGTCTCAACAAGATCATTATCGATAGATGCATTCATTATACTTAATTGTATCTGTTTATATGCAGATCTTTTTCCCGTAACACCAGATGATAATATGAATATAGTTAGTACTAAGATATTGGTAAATAAACCACAAAGCCTTGTTGTGCAGTGGTAGCAAGTTGCAATAAATGTCATGCGTTGAAAGGAGTAAAATCCTAGGATACCGACATAGGGTATCCTTACAATCACTCCTGGTCCCCCTTTGCCTCGTACGATTTTCAAGATGAATCCAAGCGCTCTACCTACATTACGGAGCTGGCATGATATAGCACAACTATGAGGTTATATAATGATGAAAAGGAGTATCTACATACTTATGATCAAGGAGGTATTAGCTTCCAAGAAATAGGCTACTCTTTGCATCCCTAAACATTACCATGCACAGGGAGATGTTACCATGCACAGAGATGTCATACTGTTATCAGGAGCACTTCAATGAGGATTCGTGTATACTTTGTTCCAGTCTTACCACATTGAAGAAGAGATAGATTAGAAAGCACATACTCTTTCGCGTTGAGATGTTTGACATCTGCACTTTCAAGACTAAGGATGTTTTGACACCTTTCAGATGGCAAGATGAGTTGCTTGCAAGTGCAGCAAACTGCTAATAATATCGTAATTTTTAGCATCATCGATATTTGACGATACTATATATAGAACAATGGATCAAGTCCAGTATCAAACCCCAAAACAACATCGTCGTGAAATGAGGTCTCCTCCTCCGCCACCACTTGGACGGAAAAGAACGATGATGAATCTCATGCCGAGTATTGAAACAGTACCAACATTCTTGCCGTCTAGCACCACATCATTCACAGATAAACAAAACCGTCATCATACCACCAAAGACCCAATGGATAGACTGAACAAGACACCATACACCAACATGATATTGAAGCGGCGATCTGCATTTGATGACGAGTATCTAAACACATCAAGATCTTCACCCTTATTCGAGCATACCCTTCTGATCTCTCTACCTCCACCACCATTTGTATCCATATCATGTGCACAAGTTAAAGATACAAAATCTACATTGATACCAGCAATGAAACCGACCAAGACATTGAACCTAACAGCTCGAAGCGCATAACCGTTTCTATCACATATGCTCATCCCCTATACATAATAGTATCCAATAAAAATAGAGTAAACAATCATTCCGTCTACAGAATACTAGCTGATTGAGACATTCATTGATATCTGCGATGTTTTTATACATTTTTTTTGTACATGTAACCTTTTCCCATTGATATATACAATCATCTTATAGTATAACAGGCTATCAGTCTGCCATAACCTGGAAAGTATCACCCACTGATATTGTTCTTTTGCAATTCTCATCATCATTGTTATCATCACTCTCAACAACAGCATACACTCCAAGATAAGGACCGTGTTGAGGGAAATGCTTTGTTAACAAATTTGGTATATCAACAACTCCCAAGTTTGGTTGTTCTGGATCAATACCAACGCCAGCACAACGAACTGTACGAGATACTATTCGTAACCTCAGTGAAGTAGATGTATCATTGTCGCCACTCTTGGGAACAACTTCTATAGTTTTTCCAATCAAATCAAACTCTGCCCAAGGTTCCAGATTATTGATAATTAAATTAGGACGAAACTGAGTAGAATTCAAAGATACATCTTCTTCTCCATACACGGCATCTGAAAATTGCTTGACTGTGTTTTCATTGATTATATGAAGTGTTCTAGAATCACCATCATTGTTTTTTTCTCCCGTAGAAGTATTCCCAAATTGATGTGTATGTAAATTGGAATCACCGATTGACTTCTTTGATATATCACTAGCAACTACACATATCACTTTCCTCCCGCACAAATTTGTAAAGAATTGAGATGTTTCTTCTCTTCCTACTGAATGTGCTAAATCAACAGGACCTAGGAGAGGTTTAGATGACCGTCCAAGCTTTCTATTCCATACTGTCAAGAGTCGACGCTTTGCATCATTATCATCATTATTATTGTTTTCAACTGTATATGAAGTATCAAGGGTCGCAAGTAGTTCAGGAGCCGTGAAAGCGCATAGAAAATTCTCCTAATATAAGTAAGGAATTGGTGGGGATATGATTTATGAGCAAATATAATGTATTGTATTGCAACAAGGTGCACTTATTTAGAGAACAATCACCTTATAAACCCAATTTGGGTTATCCTCGTCAAACTCCTTCCTACTATCTTCATACAACAATGCATATCTTCTATCATCCTCAAAGGTACCTTCACCACTTTTTAATTCTATACTAGTAAGAGAATCACCTGCCAATCCTTTTATAGCATACCGATGCAGAGATGTTATTTTCATCTCTTGATAATTTTTGATGTTTGGTTGGTATTGATATTCATACTTCATCTTCTTACGATTCGGCGCTGTAGATAGAGAATATGTGAAAGAGGGAATGTAGATGATAACAATAAATAAAGGTAGGAGATAAGCAGTAGATGATGGCATTCTAGATATCTACCAGTTCTTAGATTTAGACCGAGGGGCGGCGGTAGACGCCCGGGGGCATATGATATTGATTTATTTTGTTGTGCTCTACCATAAGTAAGTATCAGAATACCACATTGACTTTGATTGACGGTGATTTGATATAAATGCGACCGACATACTTATAGTTAATATAATCAGCAGCTTATATAGATATCTTTTCATTGTGTAGAAACATTATAGCAGTTGCACTGGTAATAAAGTGAGCACATCTTATGCACAAAGAGATAGGCTGGTTTAGTGACAGTGAGATAACATCTTATGACAAAGAGATAGATAGGCTGGTTTAGTGAGATAATAATATATCGATGCTATAGAAGGGTATAATAGAAGATCAAAGATGGATCACTCTGAAGACAATCGTCACCTATCAGCTCTACATATTGACAATCACAGTGAGGGAGAAGATGGTCTTTCCTTCATGGATTCTTCTACTTCGTCATCTAATGATTTGAATAATGATACCAACAAAACATCAACATATCCACAACATTTGCAACCTCTTCACTCCTCACCACAACAACAATCAACTCAACAATCTGCAAATACTACTAAATCAACTAATCTACCTCTATTAACAACATGTTACATGTCAGCCTTAACAACTGGCGCGACAACATATGCATTTAGTTTCTACAGTGTGGCATTAAAAGCATCACTTCATTTATCTCAAAATCAACTAGATACATTAAGCAGTGCAACCTTCTGTGCAGGTATAATGAGTTGGATACCAGGTATGATTGTTGATTATTATGGTGCAAAATTTGCAATGGCACTTGGTGGTATTAGCAATACAATCATGTTAACATTGTATTGGATTATTGCAACTGAACAAATTAAGTTGCCAAGTATTGATTTACTTGTCTTAACACTGAGTTTATTTGGTGTTGTTATATTCATGGGGTGTGCATTAGTTACTGGAAGTGTTTTTAAGATCATTGTGGAAAGCTGCGGATCTGGTACAAAGGGCAAAGCTGTTGGATGTGTAAGATACTTGTGTCTGTGTAGTATGAAGTCTTTCTTCTTTACTGTTATACCTCGTTCATAGAACTTACCACTCTCATTGCTCTTCTAATGTAGGCCAAAGGATATGTTGGGATTGGAAGTGGTGTTTATGTTTGTATCTTTAGTGCATTGTTTGGGATATCATCAGGAGGAGCAACACCGCCAGAAAGGAGAATACTATCATTCATTACTGAAGCGATCAATCTACCCTCAAATGCATTCTCAATGATGACATCAACAGATACACAACAAAGTCTAGATTTGGCTTCACTTAACTTTCTCCTCATGGCAGCGGTTCTATCATTTCTAGCTGCGGTACTACCTGCTTTATTACTTCTTCCTAAACAAACAGTAGCAAAGGATGAATATACAAGCAAAAGAGACGGAACACGAAGCATACATTTTAGAGTAGTATATGCAGGCCTAATGTTGCTAGGTTTTTGGGTCGTTGGTATGAGTATAGTAGAATTATATGAAGAGGAATCAAACAATGATACAAATAGCACTTCAACTGCCATTGAACCTTCCATAATAAACACGACGCTATTTGATGATTCAATAATAACAGAATACAGTATAACTCGAAGATTATCCTCGTCTTCACCACAAACACATTGGGGTAGTGTATTCTTCCTCTTAACACTTTGGTGGGGACCTGCTTTAAGCTTATTGGTTATACCTGCCAAAGAAGACAATAATGTTGAAGATTCTGCATTTAGCTACGATGATAACGATGATGATAATGATATCTCAAGTAATGCTATAGATGAAGAGGGTGAAGGGTTCTTGCAAGACGGTGAGAGTAGAACTACCAAAAATGGTGGCACGATGATAACAAGTGATGCTTCTACTGAACGAAATTTTACTCTTATTCAAATGTTGAAGACATGCCAAGCATGGCTTATGGCCTGGACATGCGTGATAATAGTGGGAGGTGGTACTGTAATGACCAATAATATAGGTAAGTTTCTGTTCTTATTTCACTTCGTCTCAGAAGATGCTGTCCATGAGATCATCTAATTCGTCGCCTACTCTTTGATCATGTTCATTCCAATAATATAGGTCAGATGACTGAGAGCTTGTCATTTGACCAAGCAGCCACATCATCATCTCTGGCTTTGTTCTCAGCCGCTCAAGGTGCATCAAGAGTATGCACAGGGATCGCTAGTGAATTGGCTTTAAAATGGGAAATTCCCTGGTGCTTTGCTTGTATATTAAGAACGACAAAGGGTGTTCCTCGGCCCTTCTTTCTCGTATTAGCCTCATTGGTTAGTGCTTTGTCGCACTTTGTCCTTGCTATTTCTACATCAGAAGCTGCCTTTACACGTAAGTTACAAGCACACATTTGCATAATGAATATCGCTTTAGTCGTCGACTAATCCGTTTACTACTTCCCAATATCTCAAGTCGGAGTTACCTTATCAGGTGTGGCTTTCGGCATGGTTTGGCCAATGATGGTGTTAATAACAGGCGAGGTATTTGGAACTCGACATGTTGGAGCAAACTATATGTTCTTTGACGGATTTAGTAGTGCTGCGGGAACTCTGCTGCTCTCCAAGTTCGTAGCTCAAGAAGTCTATGATGAACACATTACTGAACATCATGGTGATGATACAGGGATGGAAAGTTCTTTCCAATGTATAGGCAAGGCCTGCTTTGCCATTTCTCATATGATAGTATCTCTGCTATCATTGACATGTGTAATATCCAGTCTATTTCTAGTCAGATCTACCAGAGATGTATATGCTCAACGAATATAGTATTTACACCTGTCAGTAAATGATGTTGTGCTGTACAATTTACGTCTATCATTTACAAATCTATCTTCCTACTATTTCTATTCTATATCTTAGTCTTCAAATGCTCGCTGGAAGATAGGTGTTCCACAGTTTATATGAGGATGAAGAGAAATGATTGTAACTTCTTGTTAGTACATGTGGCGAGACATCAGAATACACGAATTCACTTACACCTTTGCAGTAGCTCCCCACCTGTTGTATGTTTCAATCGCATTAGAGTGGCAGATATTTGCCTCATGTATCCCACCTGTCTCTCGAAAGAAAAGAGCGGCTAATTCATTACCCAAAGCCTCTTCATTGACAAATCGATGTTCCTTGGCACTACATATTGCTTTATCATAAAATGTCTCGGCTTGCTCATACTCGCCGGTTGAAAAAGCTGCCTCGGCTTTCAGAAGCAACACTTTATTCTCATAGTTCCACTCGCTGTGTTTGGCTAATGGTTCCAATTCTTTTATGGCTTGTTTCCCCCTTTCCACCAATGTCTTATCATTCTCCTTGCGCCCTAGCCAGAAAGAGACCAGTCCTATATCGTCGTGAATGAGAGTATAGTACCAAAAAGTTAGATATTAGTAGCAAGGATATAAGTTCAACTACACAAAACAAACATATCTTACCCTCGTAAAAGGTTTGCACGGATGCTGCATAGTAAATGCTGGTAATTGGGTTCTTGACCTTGAGATATTCCTTGAATGATTTCTTCATATAATCGTAATCACGAAATATAAAGGCGGCGTACATCATATTGAAGTAATAAGGCCTAGCCTGAAAAGGATTGTCTATTCGGTGCTCTTCTTCAATCTTTTCTGTGCCACTGGAAGGACTTACATTAGTAATCCCGAGCATACGAGATAGAGATCCATACAACGGTAGCAATTGTACCAATATCACTACACTGTGCTGCTTTGCAAGTCTACATGTGCGATCCATTTGCATTTTGACTATCGTCAAATCTTTGCCCGACCAAAACGAACATGAATCAAAAAGAAGATCGTTGAGCATTGCATAGGCAGAGCTACCACTTGCCATCCCTGCCTTCTCACCATCAATATGATACTCAATGGCCGACTGAACCGGCTCTTTCATAACAATTGCCACACAATCAAGAGGAAGAGAGGAGGAGTTAGTAAAGTCTATCTGTGTAAAAGGATGGCCATCATGGCCTTAGTCAATAATATACTTCTGCTTACCTACAAACGCCAACAACTGACTGAAGTATGCAAGGAATTCTCCTTTGACTTGAATACTTGGATTACTATCCAAGAGAGCTTTTGCAACACGTGCATAACGGTAACCTTCACGTATGTCACCTTGAGTGGCAAGAAAAGAAGCATATTGCACAAAAGCCAATGGTGATACGCTACTCATTCCAACCTTGAGAGATATTTGAACCATTTTCAGAATAGCTAATGGTGTCTCCTGGGGATTTTTAGACATAACTTGCGATTCGGTAAGCTTAGCTAGAAACTTCATGGCAAACATCTTCTTCCTGTCTGACTCTGGAATAAGTTTGTAATTGATCAGATCCTCATCGGATAAAGGGTCAAGCATCTTTCTTGTCTCAAGAAAGGATTGAGTTATATCCTCAGAGGTAGGTGCTTGTGGAATCTCTTCTCCAAGGGATGATAGAACGTCTTTGCTACAGCTGATGGCTGTGGAGAAGTCAGATTTGATGATAAACAATCTAATATTGACTTGGAATATTACAAGCTTGTCGTCAATGCACTTTGCATTGCATATGATTTGCTCAGCTAAAATCTGTAGTTGGTCATATTCTTGGATAGCTATTGCACATAGTCTGTGGTGAAAATGAATAGTATGAGATAGATGACGTGTCAGACCAATCCGACCATAAGATGTGCACATAATCTATCATACATCATATTGTACTCACGCAGCTCCGTTAAACAATTGTAAGCTCAAGTTGTAATGCTCTTCCCAGTGTTTCGCCTTCAGAAAGGTAATTCCATGATCAAAGAAACGGTATGCACAGTAAAAGTCACTCATAGATTTGGCTTTCATGCCAGCTGCACAATTATACCTTGCAACCTCCAAGCGTTCTTCGTCACTCGCCGCTGCCTTTGGACCACCTAGATTAATTTGACCAACACCAAGCATGAATAAACCTTCATCCTTCTTCCTTTTAGCAATTGAGCAAAGTGTCAGTCCATAGGAGAAATGATGAAGGCAGCGCTCATGGGCTTTGAGTAAATTGTAAGCAGCTTCTTGCACACGAGAGTCAACAAACTGGTATCCTTGGTTCTTCTTAATTAAGAACCCTTCTTCTGCGGCATAATCAAGAGGAGTTGAAAGAGATATATTGCCTTCCTTCTCAAGCTCTATCATGTTATCCTCAGAAAGTGAACCCAAGCATGATAAGCTGCATAGTGCACTCTGCGTGGACTCTGGTAAGCGAATTAAAAGGGCTTGCATGAACTGGACGACCCCATCCGGTAATTGACGCTCTTGGATCTTCTCTTCATCCCACACCCATCGGTATTTACTCAGGCTGGGGCGTAATAAGCCCTCCTTGCTCAACTCAATAATAAGTTGCCGGATAAAGAATGGGCCGCCTTTAGTCTTGTGGTATATAATTTCAGTCAGCGGACGAGTAAGGCGAGGTAAAAGCTGTAGCTGCTTCGACAGCATTATGTTGACAGTTTCCTTTGAAAAGGGGTTCAATTCAATCTCTGTCGACTCAATACCAAAAGATTTTATACTCCGGAACATCTCCATAACGAAATATGGATACCCCTGGTTATCAATGTCCATTTCATAAGCAAAACATCCAAGGAAGAAGAATTGGCTGCCCGAGTCATTTGGGCCTGACTGGAACACAAGTAGCATCTCCTTGATAAGAGATACAGAGAACGTATCCGCCCATTGCAAATTGTCGATAAAGAGAACTAATGGTGCTTGATGGGATTGAGCGATAACTGTCGTGAACTGACTGATAAGGTATTGCAGTCTATTCTGTTCATCAAATATACAGTCTTTATTCTCACTGGTATCATCAGGTTCTTGGCCAATAATCTTGGCAAGATCTGGGATAAAGTCGCTCAACGAGTAAACTTCCTTCCCAAGAGCCTGTTTCAGTGCACTTGATACCTTCTCTGTCAAAATAGGGTCAGTTGATAGCCATTGACAGTACTCATTAAAAGCCATTGCAATGGGCGATAAGAAAGGCAGTGATTGATGTCTACGTTCAAACTTGCCACATAATAATATGCAACCTTTCCTTCCACTGGATTCATCTCTAACCTTTGCATATTCTAATAACTTTAATGCAAGATGCGACTTCCCAACACCAGAAACACCACATAGAATAGCAGCTTCGCATTTATCGGATATTGATCGGTTATACATTTGCTTGAGCTTAGAAAACTCTTCATCCCGTCCATAGAATGTAGCTGTACTATCATCCATCTGAAGGCCGAACTTGGTCGCACGATCCAAATCTATACCTCGTAGATATACCATTGGACTCTCCATCATGCATTTTAAATCAACCTTGACATCTGCTAGGCAGCTATATGTATCATCCTCGGTAAAATCTCCTGTACAGCAATCAATCATGTTGCCAATCAAATTACAGAGAGATACTGGCAAATGCATTGATTTGAGAATCTCAACCGATTCAGATGCCTTGGATGTAGATGATGTAGGCTTCTTCCTACTATGATTGGGGTCATCGGGTTCACTTTCACCAGTAAGGTTAGCATTCAGCCCCCCACCAAAGAGATCATCATCATCTCCAAGGGCTTGGATTAAATTTAGGGCTGTCATGCCTCGCCCATCTTCGAGGTTATTGTTATTAGCTAGAGGATCATCTTCTAAAAGGACCATCCCCCCGGAGAATAATTCAAAGAATACAAGCCCCAAGTGATATATCATCTTGCTTTCATTTCTGGGCGAGGTATTATTATTAATTTGTTCCCCCATCCGAATAGTTGCATGTGATATGTTCAAATAATCAATTGATGTATTACTCAACTTTGAAACACCCACTTGATTAACTTGTTCTTCTTGTTGTCCATTCATACTAAAATGAGGAGGTAAAGTTGATGCTGTTAGGGTGGATATGGAAGATAATTTACGATCTTCTCCAAATGATTGTTCGTCTTGTTCTTCTACCGGATGAAACCTCCCCAGTATGCCCTCCGAGAATGAATCTTCACGTGATCTGCCAGATTCGGGGAGTGGATGGAATATACCTATTTCTTCTTCTCCTTCTTCGGGTGTCTTTAAATTACCCTTACCATCAGCATCTCTAATACTACAATCTCCAAAGTGCACGGTAATTAAATCTGACCATTGCAAATCTCCTGACACATTATATCTTCTTTTACCATCTTCTCCACATTCTAAATTAGTATTATCAACCGGGCATAATTGATCAGCTAGTGAGTGTGCAATCGTAAGTGCACATGTTAAATATTCATCAGATGTAATAATTGTTTCCTTGTTATTGCCATGTACTTCTTCCTCTAACCCAGTTGTATTATTATTATGATCATTATAACCAAGAGTCTTTAATGTCGAAACAATCCATGTTTTCATATCCATCATCGTCATATTGAATAGGTATTATTATTTAGTAGTCTCTATCGTTTGTCTTCACTAGATAAGAGGTGGGTCAAAGTTAGGGATGTCGACGTCGATGTGATTGTTACTCTTTGTTGGCTTCCGGATATCAATATAAAATATTATTATACTACCTCAGTTTAACAAACAAAGAGATGCTCTATTTATTTATGACCATCCATTTATAATTACACGTCCCGTCAAACATTAACTACTGAGTTGTGGTGAGGAAGTGATGCTGTGTGAGTTGAAAAAATGTGTCTTATTAACTTCAAGGGGAAGCAACAATTAAGCTCAACTTATCAGATGAAAGGAAAGAAGAACAACAGTCCAATATCATCCAGATCTACTAAGCTATACGTAGTAGGCATGATGATAGTAGAAGAAGAGTGAGCTATGAGCTGTGTATTAGGCTAGGATACCCAATACCGTATGATATCACGGCTTTGATACTGCTTGATCAACTTAATTTAATCATTTTAAGTTGTTTGAATGCAATTGCAATATGTCTAAACACTAACCCCCCGAACGTATGCAATACGAAGCTCCATTCGTTTTATGCATTCAACTGCCTCTGATACGTCATCACCCCGTCGGTGTTCAATCTGTGATTGTAGCGACTCATCATTCAATTGACAAAGCTGAGCAACATATCCCAAAAGAGGATGGGGATGACCAGTAACACCCAATGCTGTAAACACATTGATAATGTAGTTCAAATCTGTTGCTAGATGCTCTGAGCCTGTCTTTGAAAGACGAGGGATTCCTGTGATGATATGTAGTGATTCAGAGTGTTGATGGTTAGCACTATGTCTATTTCAATAAAGCAATACATTAAAGAGAAGCAACAACAAACAACAACTTACGCATAGTTCGTTCCAACAGTCTACCGGTTACTGCCAATCCAACCACATCCAACCACTGGTTGCAAAAGGCAGCACTAGCTTTGGCATCTGCATCTTCTTCATCTTTCTCTTCATCTGCATGATCATCTAAATCATCTTCATGATCAGCTTCATCGTTCATGAAATATTTTGATAAGTCCTTGCCCCTCATTAAGATATCTAACTGAAACTTCTCATCACCTACAAAGGAACATCCTGCAGCTGCTACAAACTCCTTCCATGGTTGAACTGCCACCTCCATTACATCTGACATGACTTCGTTAGCAAGACATAATGCCTCAGAATCAGACGCGAATGGTTCTAATGCTTGTACCAAGGCCAACATATGTTCACCAACATGTGTAATGAATGCTTGTGGTAGGATACCATAAGACTCCTCATCCCCATCACTCCCACCACCTTCCTTCTTCCAAACTGGCAATGCAGAGATGCCACGCAAATGTCGTTCAGGGATGGCAGAACACACCTCAAACACAAGCGACAAGCAACTCCGAGCAAGACGAGAGGACGAGTCAAGTGCCTTTGGGAACAGCGATGGCTGTCCAGCAAGGCGTTGCAACTCAACCACCGACTCCGGACATTTGACACCAGTGCCATCATCAATGTATTTCGGTGACGGATCACATGCTTGCTTTGCTAACATGACACGAATTTGAACAGGCGACAGCTCGTCGGGAATGTTCGCATCATCACTACTTAATACAGTATCAACCATCGTCTTTGACAATATCCTAAGACGATCCTTCACGGATAACTCGAATGATTGTAGATTACGCTTGAACAATCCGGCAATGCGTAATATCTCCAAGGCGCAATTAACATGCTGTTCGTCAAACTCTGGACCACTACTATTTGATGCATTGGTGGAGAGCGTGCCCATGGCAATAGCAAGCTCGGCGGCATGATTCGATATGAGTTTGTCAATGGCGGTGAGTGTGGAAGGGGCATTGTATCCAGAATTGAGAAGTTCAAAACGATTGAATGCCGATTCTGCCAATGGAAACATGAAAGGAGCTAAATCCCCAAGTCTCTCAGCGGCATCCTCAAACTTCACCACACTTCGTACATCCTTGGCAACCATAGATGCCGCTTCGCCCATGGGGTCACGTTCTGCCACAGCCAAAGCTTGTTGATATGGCAAGAATGGAGAGGCAATGAGTAGGAATGCTGACCAGATAGATTGAATTGGACTTTCGGAAGTGGTAGGATCTTCATCATCAGTTGTTGTAGGGTTTGAAGACTTGGCATCTTCGTGAGTAGTTCCATTCCAAGCCTCCATTTGATCATATGCCAAGGAAAGGAACTGGATGGTTGCTTCATATGCTGATGCAATTGCTTCTGGTCCTCCTGTACCATCGGTGGTGTTCATACTAAGAGAGAGTCCCTTACTACCAGGTGGAGGGCAAATTTTACCCAGTCGTTTCTCAAAGGAGGTAACAATAGGCTTGAAGCATTCAATCAATACTCTGGCAACTATTGATGGTGCCAGCTCAGTACCAAATACCATCTTTGCTTGAGTACGCTCCTTTGATAATAATTCCAACACAGCCTCATAAAATGTTGGTAGGAACTCCATGAACTGTTTAGCCGTTGTCTGTTGTGTTGTAGCCGAGTCTGTGATTTCATTATCTTCACCAAAGTCAAAGTCCTCCACTTCGTCATCTCCTTCTTTATCATTGTCATCCTTTTCGTATTTCTCATTCTGTTCTTCCTTGACTTTATCTCCCGAGGATGTAACTCCTCCTCCTCCAATACCACCACCACCAAAACTAAACCATAATGCATGAATCTCCAGCGGCCTAATCTTAACATACTCCTCTCTCATAACCTCCATCTTACCCAAACTACCATACATTCCTACACATTGCTGTAATGGTCCTAACCTTGTATCCATCTTCTTTAGTGCATGTAACAGTTGTGGTTTTAAAAGTACCTCCAATTGCGTTCGTAACTTTTTCAAAGTAGCCTCTCTATCATCTCTGCCTTCCGGCAATCCTTGTAATGCCCTTTCACCCTTTTCCAATTGTGATAAAGCCGCCACGGCCTCCACCAAGTTGGGTGGAGTTGTTGATAGTAACATGGGTATTGAATTAATCGTTTCATCCCAGCTAGATGCTGCTGATAAGATTGCCCTTGCAGTTGTTAAATGTGTACGTAAATTGAGTAGAGAATGTAAAGTTGTTAATGGATTGACATTGTCAACATTCGTTTGTTGTTGTTCCGAACTAATTAATCCTCCTGATATATCTGCACCGTTGCCATCACCCTTTTTATCAACACTTCTACTAGTATTATTGTTATTATTACCATCCATACCCTCTAATAATCCACGAACATCTAATTCCATACCTTCCAAACCAACTTGTAATCTCCCAACATCACCTGCACATCGGGGTACAATCGCTTGTAGCTCCGCTCCAATCCGACCAATCTCATCATGACAAGATTGTGTACGCATTTGCAATTGCAATGCCAATGATGCCATACGTTGTTCTAATTGTTGTTCATACTCCTCGGGGCTGATACTTGATTGTAAATGTTCATTATCATCTTTTAATGCAAGGTTAAGGTATTTCGAGACACTGAATGTGGGCGATGTTAATAGTGAAGATAACCGTTCTTCTATTTCAGGATCAATACTACTACTAATGACTGATGCAGTACTAAGATTGCTTGTAGTCCTTTGAGGTGATAGGGATGTCATATTAATATTTTGTGCACAACTTGTGTACCTTTTTTTTGTGTACTTGATACGGCCTCTAGAAAACTTATTGTGTGCCTATCTTGTGCACACAACTACACCAATATTCTAAACACTATACACTATAAAAGGAAATAGTGTATTAATCCTTTTGGTATTAGCACCGCTTTTGAGCAGTTATGTAGGAGGAAAGTCCTTTTACTACAAAGGTAGGTTCTTACTTCTTATCACACCTAAGAATGGTCAAGAAAAAAATGACATGATTCTGTTTTGTTGGGTGGTAAGAGTTGCCGACGAGCAACTCTTCTTCTGAACTCACCATAGCTCCATTGAATAATCAAATATGAGGTTTTATAGTTTGGTATTCATACAGGCATATGTTGGTAGTGGATCGTCTTTCACACTACCCGGCGGCCGCCGATCTCACATCTCAAAAACATCCATCAATTTTTTGGACGATTCTAATAATTTAGAGTATGTTCTACCAACTGCTCCTCCGCCACAACAACAACAACGTCCTATACGGAGATCTTTCCTACACCAGCTTGATAGATTTCTCACCGACTTGTCCTATTACACGTCAGGATTGCATCATTTGCGTAACCATACGTTCTTGACAGGGTGAGTTGATATACATTATTTTGCAATGCATATTGGTACAACATTCTCTCTAATAAGAATGTTATGTATTGCACCCTTTCTTTCATTTGCAAATCACAACATGCATACCGTACAGAAACTATGCACCAGTGAAAAAGGAGCATGTTGCAATGCCCGTGAGTATATGTAATATAATACAATCATGCACTATATAACTCACAAGCTTGTCTCATTCTCACTCACTACACAGGTGGAAGTGGTAGAAGGAGCAATCCCCACAGAATTATACGGTGCCTTCCTTCGAAACGGACCTAATCCATGCTTTGAAAAGGCAGTAAAAAGATATCATTGGTTCGATGGTCATGCAATGCTGGTATGTATTTCGAATTATGTACTTTTGCAAATGATATACTACTATTTCACTTACAAACCTCTATATATTCTCTCTCTACATCATTCTATATTAGCATACACTCATGTTCAAAGATGGAGAGGCAAGATATACCAATCAGTTCGTTCCATCTCCTCGGTTTTCAATTGAGAGAGAATTGGGTGAGCAGTTCTTTCCACAGCTTGGAGAGTACAAAGGTTGGTTAGGTCTTTTGAAAATCATGTTCCATTCTCATTTAGTCAAAGAGAAGATTGATGATAATAAAATGGTGAGTAGTAGTAGGTACCAACATATGAAGCATAAGCAACTCTCTTTTGCTCACTTGACATGTCTCACACACTCAAATTATCTGAAACTATCAGGTTGCACCCCCGAATACAAACATTATGATGTACAACAAGAAGCTTTACTGTCTTCACGAAGCAAACCTACCAATGGAAGTTAGAATGCATCCAGATGGGCGTCTAGAGTATGTTGGGTACGAAACGTTCAATGGTGTTCTGGACTATCCAGTCTCTGCTCACCCAGTCCAAGATGGAAACGACTTGCTATTTCATGCATATAGTGTGGATGAAGAGCTAATCAAAGAGCATGGAACGATGAAAGTAGGTCGATGCAACGCCGAATCAGAGTCAGTCGATACATATCTCGTCCCTACTCCTGGCAAATCACATGTATCATTCGCTCACAGTCTCATTCATACAAATGAGTACATTATAGTTTGGGATTGCTCAGTTCATTTCAGTACGGATGCTCTCTTTGAGGGCGGGAGCTTCTTCAAGAACAATCAAGATCATACTTTGAAGTTTGGACTAATACCTAAGAATGCAACGAGCCAAGATGAAGTCATCTGGATCGACTCAGGTCAGACAGGTGCAATTGTTCATCCTTTACAAGCTTGGGAAGAGACAGAGAAACTTGAAAATGGAGAGTATCTTACTCTTATCAAGCTTTGGGCACCCTTTTGTGAAGATCTCGAGCTTGACCTCAAACAGTCGAATACCTTTCATATGACGGAGTTCAGTATCGATGCGAGTCACAAGACAGTATCACAGCAAGTCATTGATGATAGTATCTCATCAGAATTTGCAATAATGCCACCTAAGCCATCACACTCGTCACCCAAGTCTGTATGTATGACAAAAGTCAACAACCCCGATGGAACATCGACTGTACACTCGAGCACTCTCTCTGTTCATGATCGATATGGCTTTACTGCCATTTTTGATGAGGAAGGCAGTGGTCACTTTGTTGGTTATGCCAAGTGGGACATGGCTAGTGGAAATCGATGTCTACACAGCACAAAGTACTTCAGTCGTGGTGAGATCGGTGGCGAGCCCATGGTTGTACGGGCCAGTGGCAAAGAGAGAGATACCATTTACGTCGGATCATATGTTTATAACGAAGAAGAGAACCAGAGTTACTTCCTTCTGTTTGACGGAGAAACAAACGAGCAGGTTTGTCGTCTAAAGATGCCCAAAAGAGTACCCTATGGATTCCATGGCCAGTTCATCTCTGGAGAGGACTTCGAATCTCATTTTCAGTATCATGAGGCACTTGACAAGGAGGAGCTCAATGTACAGCAATGTCCATTGAAATGGGTGCGTTTCTTTATCAAAGACTTGCTTGGTTTAGGTCATATTTAGTATCGGTCTTACACTTTGTAAATAGTGAACAAAATGCAAAGAGAATGAGTGAGAATAAGAGGTTCTCATTAAATGTATCATAATATGTACAAGTTCAACAGTCCAAGAAATGTAGCAAGAGAGGAGTAAAAAACAGTGTACAAAATGTTCACAACTGTAAACAATCTATATGTTTTCATTATGAAATTCAAGCCATATTATTAGAGTATCACGAACAAGGAAATAGGATAAATATAAGGCTGTATATACTATCAACATACTTTACATAGACTAACGTTCCAAATACGAGAGGTGGTTCAAAAAGATACCACCCTATGATCATCTAAACAGAGTTTTCTAATTTCAATTACATGAAAACTGAAACAAACATACATAATTTATTTGTATTGCAAGTCTCCCATAAGTAGGTAACCCTACCTCTCCATACCTCTCACCCCCAGTAAGGCTGTGTTGTTTAGAAGCACCACATATATATTGAGAAAGGCGCTGTACTAGTTTAGGTTTAGTTGTAAAGTATCGGGCGAGTACTAAAAGTACTAGAAACATTCATTGCAAAAACAAAACTTGAGGTTAGGGTGCACCGTCTTTATACTTAATATACTAATTATGATTACTGAAACTCCACCGCGGACAAACATATCTTTCTCTTCGGCAAGAAAACGTGATCGTACTTCAATACAACAGGATGCATTTTCATTTGCATCAGCTCCAACACATAATAATAATAATGATTCAACAGGTAATGCCCTGAGGTCTTTTTTCAATAAAACATCACCACATCCAAGTAGCATTGCAGCAGCGGCAGCTGCTACAGTTTCGCCATTTGTAGATCGAATGACCTTTACTACGTCTACTAGTAATTCTAATTCACATCCAAACTTAAAGTTGGAATCTATATCTGAAGAGCCGCCGTCTAATGGATATGAACTATCTCAAGATTCAAACACAAGTTCAGTGACATTTGGTAGCATAAATAATAATGGATTTAATATGGATTGTAGTGGGATTGGTAGTAGTAGAAATAGTAATGTTATGATTGGGACAATGGTAGGAAGTGCGGTTGAAAGTGTTGTGGAGTGTAGTGTGGGTGGTGATGGTGAACCAAGCTCAATCTCTTCTGGTAGTTTAACTTCAACAAATAATAATAGTGTTACGGGAAATAGTGGGGTCGGATTTCATTCACTTCATTCAGAATGTCCACCACCTACCAAACGAGCACGTTTGGACCATGCGTATCAAACGATTGATGAGGATATGATGGGAACTACGTCTTCTCCACCGAATGTATTGACATTTCAATCTACTCCTTCCAGTAAACAACAATATCAACAAAAGATGAGCGGAAATTGTTTTAATAGCTTTGGATTTAACAATATTGGTAGATCAAGTGATGTACGAGGATTGATGTGCTGTCATGTGTGTTCAGAGGAGGATAGTGCCAACAACACTTCAAGTGTTACTTCATCACCTGCAGCCTCATTCAATACCATCACAAACGAAACAACGGCTGTACCGAAAAGCCATTCATTGTTGAACTTCTTTCAATCAACCAAGAAGCAATCAAGCTCTCACCCGCAGAACTTACCAGCAGCTAACTTTAGCAACAACCAACAGCATACTGTTGCACCATCTACTCATCAGAATGATACTAACAAATCATTATCAAGCAATCTATCACCATGTCGATACTGTGATAAGCCAACGTGCTTCTCGTGTACACGTCAATGTGAAATGTGCCAGTATCACTTCTGTACATTCTGCACTAAGGTAGATTATGATAGTAGTATCACGGAACGTATCTTGTGTTTTGATTGTGATACGGGAAGTAATAATGAGGGTGGAAATTGCTGTGATATGCAGATTGGTTGAGAGATATTGACAGTCTATTTTGCTATTAAGAAGTAGGGTATACATCAAGCTAGCATTTAACTTAGTTGCCTCGTTCACCACTGACTGTGCCCACTGCCCAAGCAACTCACGAGAAAGCGTCTCAATTTGTGGATACGTGTCCTAAACCAGTTATTTATTTTCACACTTCTATTTTACTTTGTCCAACTATATGTACGTATTCATATAATATACCTCATCTCCATGCTAAATCACACTAGGACCTTGTAGGAAGAAGAGCGAGGGAGAAGCAGCAGCTGCAAGCGTAATTTTCTGCATAAGCATACATGGTATAGCTCTCGATTGACGAATTAATTTTGTTCACAAGTCGGTGCACCAACATACGATACCTTGACTATACGTACTAACCGAAATAGTTACTAGGTATCATTAAATGTCTCAACTGCGCTTGAGAAACTCCAGCCCCGGTGATAAACGTGCAGGAGTTAGTAGCAATGGCCATCATCATGATGGTAACGGAGACTCTAATAAGATAAAGTCGTCTCCACCTTCAAATAATTCATCTTCAAGTTTCGAAGATCTAAGTATTCATACCGCCATCATACCGAACGCCACACCAACCTTACAACAAACAACACCCTCAATGAGGCATCTAACAATAAATCCATCATATTCTTCTGGTAGTCCATTAAGACGACTTACTCGTATTCCTGTACAACGATTAACAAGGCAAAGTATCACACAACAAAGATCCAGAAGAGTGAAATTATCAACATTGTTTTTATGTGGTATAATATTTGCAATTGGATTCATACAAACGATACATTATTTATTGGCTGCAAGTCCTATAAATTCATATGATGCTGGTGGTATGAGAGGTACTTCATATGTGAATGCACCGCTCAGATTAAATCAGAGATATCATTCAAGAATTATTGATATGTCTAACCTACCATTGTCAATACAAAGTGCATCCAAATTTAATGTACCGTGGACTAGTATAATACTATTAAGATTATGGAAAAGAGAAGTTCATGATCCAATGTTGCATAATGATTCATGGAAACCACCAAGTTACTTTGTCAAAGAGGAACCTCCAATGTTAATTGATAATAGTATTGTAGAAGAAGAAGAGCCACAATGTATACCAATGGCAAAGTGGCAAACTACTAGTTATCCAAATTGTAATTCAATACATGAAATTGATTTAGTTCGGTCTTCTGGTTCTGGATCATATACCTTTCCAAATGACAAATCTGATATACTCCTTGATAATAACATTATACATGAACAATATACATATAATCGACGTGCAATAACAACACATCCAGAGATATTACATAAAGTTTTACAAAAGATAATGGATAGATATCCAAGCGAGAATAGAAAGATTAATCAAAAGTTAAATGCAAGGGGTATGATGCAGGAAGAATCTATAAACTTTTTAGGACAAGGTTGGTTTCGTGGAGCGTGGGAAATGTATACAGAAAACATACCCGAGTATGATGAAGATGAAGAAGAGTGGGGATATGAAGAAAGTGTAGTATTGAAAACATTAAGAATTGAAAGAGACTTTCTTGAAGAGTATTATGAACTACATCGACGTGATGCACTGGCTATGGAACGGCTTACCTTTTCTCCATATGTCTTGGACATTTATGGATATTGCGGTCAATCTGCAATCAACGAATTAGCAAACTTTGGTATCGAGGGAATGTCTTCGTTGGAAAAGGTTGCAAGATCATTTCGAGGGATGCAACATATAGAACCGGTTAGTAAGATTAAACTCCAACTGGCAAGTATGGTTGCCACGGGAATATCACATATGCACAGTATAGACCATCCAGATTTTCCTCAACGATATGATTCGGATGATAATCCCAATCCAAACTTTGAGGAGGGGCTTAAGATGAAACCTAATGCCACCCTTGTTCACTATGATCTAAATCCGAGGAATATTGCAATAGTCAAAAGAGGCAAGCCGAAACTGAATGACTTTAATGTGGCTGAATTCTTGACTTGGGATAGAATACACAACAACAAAACATGTGGCTTTCAAGGACGATTCAAAGAACCATGGTGGAGAGCACCTGAGGAAATGCAAGCTCATTTACCAAACGAGTATCCCAATCCTCAACCACTTACAGAAAAGATTGACGTGTTTAGTTTGGGGAATATATTGTGGGATATTTTGACAACACATTCACCCTATAAAATGTCAAAAGATAAGATGGATAAGACACGGGTTAATGTTGCAAAGGGAGCATTACCAGACTGGCCTGATGATTTCAACAAGACAAAAGCAGAGTCTGATCCGGCACTAAATGCTATAGAAAAGGCAATGCAAAAGTGTCTAAGAACCAAGCCTGAGGATAGACCCACTGCTGGTGAAATTGCCGATGAATTGTCAGAAGCACTAGAGAACTTGCCGGATGGATTTGGAGACAAGGAAGCTTGGAGACAGAAAATGGAAGCGAATGGATGTCTCTCACCCAATGGTCAAATGAAGATGAATAAAGAATGTCAAGGAGATAATTATGTTGATACAAAAGCCGATAAGAAGAGGGCGGACAAGAAGTAAATATTGTGTGGATTATTGCACATACTCGCTATGCTTACAGCCAGTAATGAATAAATGCTATAAATGTGTAGCTGTGAAACATTTACACTATACAATTTATCCTATTTCCTCCAACTATTACAAGTTAAGGGCAGTTTGGAGTGTAGTTGATATGCTATCCAAAGTATCATCCGGTATAGATATGCTGCCGTCGAGCACTCCATGTGTGTTTAGTGACCCCATAAGAGTCACAAACTCATTCCCAATAGACTGACTATAGTCTTCGATATTATGTGCTAGCTGTGTTAGACTTGTATGTGTCACATCAAGATATGTTGCGTGTGCTTGTGCCATTAATTGTGAGCTTGCATGATCAACTGAATCACTCGCCTGAAGTGCCCAATCACTACCATCCTTTCCACTTATTATATAGATGACCGCATTTAATATCTTGAGAAGTATATCTGTAATGACAAACATCATAGCCATGATCGATTGTAAGATCTCTATAATCGTCATGTTTCCAATGTTTGAAAGGGTTGAAAGAATTGAATGACTGGCATTATCTATAACAGAAGAGATGGATGATTGAACATTTGATAATAAGGACGCAACACTCGTCCCAGCAACAGCCCCGAGAATCAGATTCAAGAACGAGATGACTAAGCCACCAGTAAATGTGATTGTTGATGTAACAGCATGACCAAAATCAGTAAGAGACGAATCACCAATTCCTTGTATCGCTGTAGACGTGCCAGGCATGGTCGGTAGGTCCAAGTTTGAAACAGTAGGTGCCTCAAAATTGATCTTTGGTATGTTTGGTGCTTCAATGTTCAAGTTTGGTTTAGGCAGAACTGTCTCATGTTGGAACTGGCCGACATAGTTTGTAAGATCTTTCCCTAGTGATTTTGCACTTGAGGCTCCTACACCTGCAACCCTACTTAGCTGTCCCGACATACTCTCAAACGAGTTGGTTATATCTGACACCTTGTCCCCAAGGCCATCAAAAGTATGTGACATGGAAGAGAGCACACTTTCCAACTTGTCTTTAGATGTGCCAGATGCCTCCTTGATGCTCGAGAGTACATCTTCCAAAGCGTGAGGCGATTCTTCCGAGAATGGATTGGTGATGGTTGGCAATTCTACATGATATTGCGGCAACTCTAGTTCCTTGATCTTGTTTTCGATGTAATCGGATAATAGAGGAGATTTAGACGTCACCTTATGCAGCCCATCATAATCTAAATCGTTCAATTGAGAGGAAAGTGTGTCTGATAACCCACTATTGACATCGCTTATTGAAGATGCTTGACCAACTACGGATGACGACAGTCCATCCATAGAAGCAGTAGCTGTTCTATCTAAGGCAGTTACCGCAGTGTTAGTAACGTCCAAGACATCTGCACTATTTGCTGTTGTGGTAGCAACATCTTGCACTACTTGATTGGTAGCCTCGTTAAACGTACTACTATCGGCTGAGCTTACTCCCAGTTGAAGCTGATCATCTATAGGAATAGACGAAGCTAACTCTTGTAACCTTCCAGCCCCGCTATTGCCACTGTGACCTGCTGCCACATATGAAGAAGAAGCGGTAGCTGTCCCGAGATCAACACTCGATAGAGAGGAAGTTTCATATGCATTCGCAACTGAACCAGTATCAAATCGGGAAACGAATTCAGTAACATGATGTCCAATGTTTGTAGAAGGATTATCCATCAAAGGATTGTCCATTTGGGGAGAAGACAAATCATCAACGGGTGTAGGGATAGATGAAGCCAAGTCTCTCAATGCATTCGATCCACCCTGATCTTTATGCCACGATGCAAAACTCTCTAATGCTTGAGTTCCAACATTGTTTGTAGCTTCAGTAATACCAGCAACTGTTGTAGAAGTAACAATATCCGCTACCACACTATTACTGTCACTACTAACACTATTGTCTATATTATTCGTTGATGCCATCATTTCATTACTCAAATAAGAATAACTTTCTACATTATATGTGGAAGCTGCCAAACCCACAGCCGATACGGAAGTGACTGCAGGACCTGCTACTTCTAACAGATTTTGCAGTAATGAATTCGTACTACGACCTTCTGATAAACTAGTTGGTGTGTTATTACCTATCGCAGAATCCTGTATTGTCTGTTGTTTCTCATTAATAATCATGTTGCTCTGTTGACTAGCACGTAATAATTCACTACTTAACTTTGATAAAAACTCTTCAGCTGACGGTTTATCGACATCTCCGCCTATATTATGGTTCTGTGATAAAGTTCGTATATAAGAACTCGTATATGGAAATAGTTCGGGGTTGGACGTTATATCATTGAGTGAATCTAGGTATGCATTCAATTGATAATCAGTTATTGTTCCTCGATAAATGTTTGCAAATCTTCTTCTAAATAAAGATGATACCCTTCTCCTTCCATTTTTTATTCTATTTTCATTTGGCGCAACGAATGATGATATATATTGAGGTGTAGATGCAATAAGAAGGAGGAAAGCAATTGATAATTGATTGTTCCTCATTCTGTTTGGGTGGTACGGTGTGGAGTATTAATTTGGTATTTGATATCGTATTGTACTGCCGCGCGGAATCTTACTATAAAATTTTATTAAAACAAAGCTTAATATCTTTAATCAGTCTCCTCTCTTCATTTGCCGCCTACCGGAGACCGACCTTCTAACGTCCCTACGTCTACTCTCGTCTATTGTATGTACCGACCATACTAAAATAAATGAGAAAAAATGAGGTGATCAAATCCGTCACACATCAGTGATCAATCACTTAGAAGTCACATTCCTATTGGTATTCTTCTCCTTACTTCCTCCTTACACTCTCCAGGCTTAGGATTCTACAAGGTACTCAGTCTATTTGGTTAGTACAATAACATTCGAATGATTAGCAATAGTTTATATAACTAATCATAAATAAGTGTCGAGACATAGCGTGTATACGGAGCCTCCATAATATCTCCTTCATTCTCATGACAGGGAAAGTCACTCTCCAGTCTCCAAGTACACAGAACAGCACACAAAGTATGTAATCACCATCTAAACAACTTTCTCCAAGTAGACTCTCCTGCCTTTTCATTCGCCATTTTCAGCTGTTCTACTTCCTCCTTGAGTCTCGCATTCTCCTCCAAGGTTAGTAGCTTCTCCTCCTCCAACTGCTTGATTTTGGCCTCGGGTGATGTATAACTGAATAGTTCTTGTAGATTCCAATAGTTTCGCACTAGTCTGTAGATACCTCGAAGGCATCCATTACGTGCCAATACAACAGTGCCGGCTTCCAACCTTCCACTTTCACAACTTTCATCTGACATTGTGACTAGTTCTAGTAGGGAAGGCATTAGATTGGCATCGAGCTCGGCAAATGGGCTCATATCAAATTCTCCAACAAAGTAAAATCGGCGGAGCTTGCCTATTTAAAGTGAATGGGTATACATGTTAGACGAATATGAAATGTGAATATATGCTCACAATAAGAAACAATAAGACACAACAAGCTCGGAACTTACTTCTGATACGAGTGACAACGGATTGGTTATATCTGGAATTGATGTCAAGTGCATCGTGGATAATATTGCTATTACGAGAGAAGTAAGCATCTGTTCTATCTCCAAAACTTCGAAGTTGGTGGTTTGACTGGAGTAAAGACTGAAAATCGTCCAAGTTGCACACTGCATTCTCAAAAGCACCGACAGCTTGTGTCACACCTTCATTAGTACTTGACCCCTTTCCAATACAAATGTATTCAATACAGGACTTTTGAATTGAGTTGGCCAAACATTGTGCATCTGGTCCCGTCATCTTGTTGTTGTTCGACAGGAAAAGCGTCTTGATACTTGATTCATCTTGTAGAAGAAACTGTGCAATATCTTTGTAGCCAAGACTACCAATCCAGTTAGAGCTCAGCCGTAAATCCTTTAGATATTGAGCATTTGTTGAAAGTAGAAGACGCTTGACTCCTTTGCTAGATATATCACAATCATCTAGGTATAAGTCCTCAACACGAACATGGTTTAGTGCTCTGGCTAACAATTTGATACCCTCTAGCCCCAACGAATTACGATCGAGGTTGAGCGTGGCAAGGGAAGATCGAGACGACAGGAATGGCTCAAGCACTTTCATGCCTTCCTCCTCGAGCATAACACCAGATAGATCCAAGTGCTCAAGTACCGGAAATGACTGGGCACCCTTCTTAAATATCATCGACAAATCTTCCTTCGATAATAAACAATTGCTTAAATCAATAGTACAAAGCAAATTACTTCTCGACATTGCTTGACCCATTCGATCAAAATGCCAACGTCCGAAATCATCGACGATACTAGAATCAGGCTTGCGGATTGACACAACTTGCCATGATATTGTTCCTTGAGTATCAATGCCCTTCTCGTACTCGACTTCGAATCCTCTAACCCAACCATGAAAGTGTTTATACTTTGCCTCTAATGCCTCCAACGAGGAGTCTTTAAAGTGAGCCTTACATTCTGAACACCAAATTGTCAGGTCAAAGAGGCTGACGGCCAGGCAGTGTTCTTCTCGATATCGATGAAGAAGGCGCCATGCTTCGCACTGTAAACATGAATACATTTGATTACTTAAACAAACAATTTTATCATCGTTCTCTTCGCATACACTATGAAGACCTCCTTCTGATACGGCTGTCATAAACTCTTCATCGCTAACATCCAAGTCAAATTGATTTCCAGCATGAGGGCAGTTCGAGATAGGTAAGACTGGATCCTTATATACCAATTCATCACCGTGATGATTGCATACCCAGTCAAGGCATTCTTGAATGCTTTTGCTCTTGAACGATGCGATATTAGCTAAATGATCAGGTATTTCATACTTGAATTTCAATTCATCTAACACAGCCTTGCGTTCCTTTTCAGCCTTGGCTTTCGCTTCTTCCATTGCACTATGTTCCATGAGAACTTTTGTATACGTGTTTAGGTTGCTATGCTGAATCTCAGACTCTTCCCCAAGCCATGCTGCGAGGACAGGATATTGATGAGTTTTCTCTAGCATAACCTGTCGAGAGATATGGTGTTTGATTTATCATGTGAGAATCGTACAATATACGAATTCAGATTATAAGGACATGTTAATAAACCTCACCTGAAACTCATCAGTGTCTCGGACTTCAACTACAACATATCTTCCTCCTTTGTCATTTGATTCATCACTATCATCTTTATCATAAAACTCGGGGGTGAAAGTATCAAGACCATTTTGTTCTGTGGGAATTATGCGGAAAACAATCACAGATGTTGAGCTCCATGGAAGAATATTGTCTTCTGTCTCCTCTGCCGCATGATGATACTTAACTTCCGTAAGCTGGTTGAGATATACAATATGCTCTCTTTTTCCAGAAGCGTGTAGCTCCGATGAATTGAGATCATCACTACCTTCTTCGACAGAAGTGTCATCAAAAGAAAACTTAATGTACGGATTTGCCTCTCCCAAGTGGGCACTGAATCTGCAGTTTGTCTTCACTACTTTTCTCCCGATTGCTATACGCAAAGCATTAACAGATGCAGTAGGGCCAACCTCTTGCCAAGCACAACCACCGACTTCAAAAGATCTCTCCTCCTCCTTGACTTCTCGCATACGCCTTGAACTTTGCTCACTCTATAGAAACGGGGAAGAAAATATGTTGAGTTGATACATAAACAATATGTGATATAAACAACAAAAAGTAACTTACATCTAATGATGATGTATCATCTTCATCGTCATCTGTAAAATATTTCATATTCATTTCCACAATCTTTCCTTCCCCGGCACTTTGGAATGGTACCAATTGATCCTCACTGCGCTTCCTCTTCTCTCCCGATGATGCATCATCAGCTTGTTTGCTTTTAAAACTCACCATACTACTACTGGCACCCCACTTTATGTTACTGGTAATAGATTTTGCTTCCAATTTCTTATCAACAGACGGCTTTTTAGAATCCCCTTCTAATTCAAACTTCTTTGAATTATTTATTTCGACATCCAATCTTTGCCGTTTTGCCATATCATTATTGTTAACTTTTGCTATCTTGGAGGGACGTTCAGTATTATTGCTACATGTTATGGAGGCTCCCGCTTGAACTGGAGGCGGCTTTCTGCCAGCGAAGTCCTGACTCACATCAACAATATTATTACTACTACAACCTATCATTTTACTACCTTGTGAATCATCAACATTTATATCATCAGATAATAAATCTAATGAGTTGACTAATCTACCTCTTCTTCCTCTACTGTTTCTTATCTCTTTTGGTTTAGTAGATTTAGTAGAAGATAATCGATCGGATGTTGAACTATTATCAACATTACACTCAAGATGATCTTTTACCACCTCAGCCTTATGATCATCATTAATACGAGAAGAATTTTGTATAGAGTCTTTTTCTTCTTCATCCTCCTTCTTCTCCGTCGACCAATCCATCACAACAACAACTCTTGAAACTTTTAGGTGAAGTGAAGAAGTATTGTATTAATTATTAATTATATTTTATTCGTATACCTTTTTCAAAGATAATAATTATACTGCTGATAACAAACAAGTAAACACCTTATCCCTCGGTCAGTAGCATGTAATCTCTCAAAGGTAATAGACCTTAATAGAATAGATGAAGCCGCCGCCATCAATTCTCTTCGTACTTTCAAACAGTGAAAGTGAAGCTGATCGCCAAAGATCGCTGTGGGAATAGAAGAGAAGAGGAAGAATCTTTTTTAGCTACGTCGTCGGCAGTTAATTGCTGCTAATTGCTAAAGTCTTTTATATCATAACTTGTACCAGTCCCCGTGTCAATCGGCAGCGGCCCGCAGTATGAAGCCGTCGGTGTGTGTTTTAAAGAGGCTGCTTACTTTATCAGTTCAATAGATTGGTAAGGAGGCAAAGTTACACAGGACTGCAAATATATATCAATCGTTGCATAACAATGTCGGAGATATCATCCAACAATAATACCAATGGTACTAAACAACTTATCAATCTAACCTCGTTATCTAATCATGCAAGTAAGTACTGTTGTTTATATTATATTCTACCTTTTATGTACAGTTTTTTCCTGTCATACTGTATATATCACAACTTATCAAACTTATCATACATATATCATATATGTTTATGCTCATTTGTAAACTCTATACTAACATGATTATGTGTGTCTTCTTCTAGATATATTATTTGCAACTGATGAATGGTTTGCTACCGCAGAGAACTTGCTCAACCCAACGCCTCCAATATTCATACCAGACCTATTCTGTGATCAAGGAAAGGTAAGAGCTATACTTGTGTAGTTAGAATATTCTATGCTTTCGCTTTCTCATATCTGAATCTACTGTGCTATCATTTACACAAAGGTAATGGATGGTTGGGAGACACGACGGAAGAGAATTGCTGGACATGATTGGTGTATTATAAAACTATCTTCTGGATTAGATGATGAGCGTACTGGTCGGGTACATGATCGAAGTTTCACAATATCAACTATACAATTAGATACTGCATATTTCACTGGCAATCAAGCTCCTCGTGTTAGTATTGAAGGGATGAAGGTTACAAGACCATATAATGAAGATGATAATGCACCAGAACATGACAATGAAGATTATCTATATACATGGTTACCCGGTGCTTCCACAAGGTTGTCTCGTGGTGGTAAAGGAATTAGAGGAACTGGACAATCGCCATCTACAGTGGAACATGCATTAGAAGCATGTCAAGAAGTGGCTAGAAAGACAATACCCAACAATCGAAATGGAGATTGGATTACAATATTACCGATTACAACATTGAAACCAGGTTATGAAGAGAGTAGATATCATACCTTTGAGGTATTAGAAGACGCGAAGAGGAAGATTTTAGAAGTGGGTGGTATTACTCATCTTAGACTGAATTACTACCCTGATGGTGGTGTAGCCAGATTGAATGTATATGGTTCTCTTTTCAATACCGACGTTGTCGAGGAGAAACACCAAGACAATTTAATAATAGTTGGGAGTAATACACCAATCATACATCCACATAGCTCATCTGATCCAGCACCAAGTACACTACCTCATCCATTCCTAGAACTTTCATCAGAAGTTCATGGTGGACTTGGATTAGCATGCTCCAATAAACATTACGGCGTCCCTCAAAATCTACTAAGACAATATCCAGGGAAAGATATGGGTGATGGCTGGGAAACGGCTAGGCATCCAAACCGACCGTCAGTTGTATCAAAAGACCCTATCACTGGGCTACAAATTACTCCGCTGAATGATTGGTGTGTAGTCAAATTGGGGCTTGGAGGAGCGAAAGTAGACGAGGGGATTAGTCGGGTTATTGTTGATACTCGACACTTTAAAGGTAACTTTCCAGAGTCGGTGACTATCGATGCTTGTTATGCTGATCCTAAGAGAGTCTCTGATGATGAGGTATGCAAGTCAGCTGGAGATGATGATGCCAAACAGAGCAGTAGTTCTATCAAATGGTTTCCTCTCCTCAAGCGTACACTGCTTAAGGCCGATGCTGAACACGAGTTTATAAGCGAGAATGGACATCTTGTCAATGAAAGGCAAGGCATAACTCATATTCGCATCTCGATCACGCCAGATGGAGGACTCTCTCGAGTAAGAGTTTATGGATCGCCAGCTGATAAGCCTGCTGCAAAGATCAACAGTCATTTATAAGTAGTAAACAGCACTTGTACATACTCCAGAAAAGTAGGAATGAAGAGCTCAATGATTTTAATATCGTGATGTTATATAAATGTTATAATATAACAGAACTAGCTGATCATCGTCATTTCTTAACTTCCAGCTTACGAAACATCCTCTTTGTTTGAGGATTTATTTCCCAAACCATTGAAATTGATAGCCAAGTCTCGTGCGACTTCTTCAAGCCAGTGTACTGAACAAAGTATTCCATGTAGTCGTCCTTGCCACGCTTTTTGACCATTTTGGCAAGGCATAGCCCACCCTTGTATTCAGCAAAGACTTGAGAGCCGGGAAGAAAATCGACACCAGGCTCGATACCATTCATATCAATTGAGCTAGTTTGCCGAGATGATGATTGTGATGATGCCTGGGATGATGAACGAGAAAACGGTAACCCGGCATCGCTATTTCTAGTGCTAGTTGATGCAGCCTCCTCGTCATCCTGTGCCTTCTTTCTAGTCTCTCTTCGTTTAGGAACGACTGGTTTCGGAGTCGAAGATGGACGACGCTTAGGCTTTTCACTTTTAGTAACCTCAGTCATCTTAAACACTCGCTTGGATTGCGGATTGACTTCATAAATCTTGTTAATCGATACCCAAGCATCATGACTACGCTTGTACCCATCATAGGAAATGAGATACTCCGTACGATCACCGGAATAACGCTTCTTCATCATTTTGGCAAAGTATAAAGAACCACTCCAATCAACGAAGACCATGGAACCGGCAAGGAATGACACCCCGGATGGGAGAGCGTCTAGTGCAGCCTCGGAGGCGTCAGATCTCATTCTCCGTGGAGGAGGCTGCTTCTTCTTAGTTGCCGCAGAACGATTACTACTATCCATGGATATTTGTTCACTCGCTTCTGAATTCTTTCTTCGAGTTGTAGCACTAGCTTCGGGCTGTTGATCAGCTTCATTGTCGGTAGGTTTATGTCTCTGTTCTTCATAGCGCCGATTTGTAGCAGCATTAACCTCGTGTAGATCTTTCTCCTTAACCCATCTGTTTGATGATTTCTTGTAGCCTTCATAGTGCACTAGATACTCAGTGACAGTTCGTTTCCGCTTGGCCTTGAGAATTGAGGAAGAATATAGAATTCGACGATATTCAACATAGACATGACCTCCAACTGGATACTTGTACTCTTCTGAAGGTTTAGCTGCTGCCACTTTCTTATTGTCTTCTTCGTCGGAACTGCTTGTGGAGCTTTCGTCATCAGAATCACTCTCACTGCTACTACTAAGACCTGGTGGAATTTGTCTGTTCTTTGTTGGAGACTTTGTATCACTAACAACAGCCTTGCGAGGCGAATTCCTTGATGTAGCGGTAGCAACTGTAGTAGTTTTAATATTGCTTCGTTTCCGCTTGGGCGGTTCTTCTGGCTCAGATTCAGACGATGATGAATCTTCCTCTTCATCTTTTTCTTTACTCGCCTTGGGCTTACTCTTTGGTGCACTCGTCTTCTTCTCGGCAGCTTTGACGACCTTGGTGGTTGCCGTTTTCTTGGGTTTAGGTATTGACTTGGATGTTGACTCTTCGTTCGTTGACTTCTTTGAGGAGTCATCACTCTCATGAGATTTATCATTATCAGGTTTCTCATCGTCTGATCCATCTTGATAATGACTCTGTTGTAAACTTTGTGTTCTCGCCAACCCCACTCTTTTGTTAACTGCTGAATCCTGACTTGCCATGCTGTCTTTCCTTGTAGGTGCTGCCTTTTTACTGACCGACTCTTGACTATCCATACTTTCCTGTTTGGCAGTGGCGGTAGCCTTTCTTCGTCCACCACCATTATTCCCTCTCTTCTTAACTCCAATCTTCTTCCCAACAGTCTTCTTCGGTGGCGTGTCAACATTAATCTCCAATATCTTGGTAATTTTATCTACCGTTATCCAATGAACATTAGTCTTCTTATTACCATCGTAATGTATCAAGAAATCATGCTTGCCTGACTTCTCGCGACGTTTCCGTATCGTTGACTTGAATACGGATCCCTTGTAGGCAACTAGGATACGTGATCCGACAGTTAAGATGGAATGATCAATTGAATTTGGATTAGAATCTTCCTCGGATGATGTTGAGAATTCATCTTCATCTCGACGATTGGCCTTTGCACGTTTCCGTCCACCACCGCCTTGTTTTCCCTTTGACGCGGCAGCAGCTGATGATGTTGTTTCAGATGATTTGCGTTTATAACTTCTTGAACCAACAATGTTTCGATTGGCAGCCTCGGCTCTTGCCGCAGATGCACGCTTGGGGAAGAATGCAGATACGTCAAGACTATTATTTAGTATAACCTTGCGAGATGGCGATCGTGCCCTCTTCTTATTCTGTGTAGTAGTAGCAGTAGCAGCAGTGGATGTTTCAGAATCACTCGAATCATTATCATGTGCTGATGCCGACGAGGTCTTCCTCTTGAGTTGAGATGCAGAGTTTAGTCTCGGTCGGGGTGTCATGACTTTATGCTTGGGAGATTGAGCTCGTTTTCTTGATACAGTATCCTCTTCAGAGCTATCCTCCGAATCGGACTCATCTGCCTTATCCAAATCACTATCTTCTTCCTCTTGTTGTTGTTGTCTCCGCTGTCTACCGCGCTTGTTGTTTGTTTGCCCTTTTATTCTAGATGGCGCCTTACTATTCTTTGCCTTTGTTGATTCCTCAGCAGGAACTTCCACAACAGGCTTGACATAACCCACACATTTACGATCTCTAAACTTTCCACTAATAGCACAACGTTTCATCGGTGGTAATTTCTCCGGGGGCATACTAATTTCAAACTTCTTCGGTCTACGTACACCCCTCATGGATTGTATTGCACCCCATAATTCTTGACATCCCACCGTGTTATATATCACACCCTCCTCGCGTTTTTCTTTTTCGAGTGGTCGTCGTGGCATACGTGTACAGAAGAAAGTTTGCCATCCATTCTCACCAATGGCAGGGTGGGATTCAGTTTCATTACCATATATATCCCAAACGGCACGGACCATATATAATCCGTCATATCTATAGGCCACATCAGAATCGTCCTCTATGTCATCTTCAACATCGAGGAAGGGAGGGGCGTACTTGTTATTTAGGAGAGAGGAACGGAAGACACGGAGGGGACGTTTCTCGTGGTACGATCGACATAACGCTCCGCCGCCGTTGGCACGGTCGGTGGAGTATAGGAACCATAGTAGTCCATCTGATTCTCGTATATCCTTTTCCTGTTGTTTTTGATAATTATTGTGATGAAAAGGGGATATACATGTAATTAGTTAGTTAGTTGGGTGTACCGAATTGAGAACACGCACACAAAACACAATTGCAATAGATGCACACAAGAAGGAACGTACCATACAATCCTTTAAACATAAACTATCACAACCCTCTCTCATATTACCATGTACATCCTTATTCTCAGCACAATGTCCACCACATAATTGAATTTCTTTCCGTGTATATATTTCTTTACCCTCTTCTAATTCATCTCGGTTTTGTATGTGTCCAAAGTATGTTGTACCCCGTGAATGTTGTTGTTGGGGATGTTGTTGGTGGGGCTCGGTAGCATAGGATGAAGAATGATGTTGTTGTTGAGAAGTAGAATTAGATTGTGGACTTAATCCCATTTCACGATATATCTCCTGATAACTTGGTATAGATGATTGCCTCCCTTCCCTTATTCCTTCACCCTGCCTTATTCCACTCCCTTGATGTTGCTGTTCTTGATATATCTCTTGATACGATGGTATAGATGTAGATGTAGGCATGGGTAATGCATGACAAGTTAACTCAGCTAATATATCCATCCCGCCCAAATCCTTGGATTGTTTAATGTTGGCTGCATCTGGTATTATTGACCCTATATCATCATCGCCATTGAGTGGTGGTGTTGTCTTTGAATTATTATTGGTAGTGGTGGTGGAAGTACCTCCTCCGGCGGTGGTGGCAGTGCCATGATTGACAGAGAACAATGCACTATTGGTACCACTCTTCATTGATATTGTACCATTATTATATGGTTGACCACCCTCTCTTCCTCCAATCCCACCACCACTCGCAGTATCATATGGATTGATATTAGCAACAGCTAATATAACATCATCACTTAATAAATTATTTTGTATAATGTTTGTTGCATTATAATTTGTACTTGTATTAGTTGTGGTTGAAGTAGTAGTAGTTGTTAAAGAAGTGTGTTGAAACTTTTGTGCAGCAGCCGTACCTGATATTATCGGTGCACCGTCTGCGTAGCATGTTGATCGTTGTGACGGTGATAGGTTATTGTTACTACTGCTATTGGAATTTTGACGACGGTGTTGAGAATTATCGGTTGGTGATGAGATTGAATTTGTTGTTGTTGAAGTTGCCATATCTGACAATATAGATAATGGATTTGGCACTGCGTTACTACTACCTTGTTCCCCCGATTGTATAACAATCCCATTACTTCCACCACCTGAATCGTCATGTCCATTGGAGGATGATACAATATTCCCCGAGTCATTATTATTATTATTAAATGGATTTTGAAGTGCCAATACTGCAGCGGCGGTACCGCTTATTATTATTGGTGCATTATTCCCACTACTTCCATTATTATTAGACGTGTTATTAGTACTACCAAAGTTTGGCATATTAGATGCCAAGTCTGCAACAGCTGAACTCATTGATGACATGACGCAATTGTTGTTATTAGACTTGGAATTCTGTTCATCAGTTGTTGTACGTGTCTCATTAGTACTTGACGTTGAGGTAGTAGAGTGATGTTCAGCACTAACTACACGTATTTGTCTATTTTGTATACGTGTACAATTCACAGTTTTATTGCCATTGTTGGTGGTAGTAGTAGTAATTGCTTCAGTTGGGCTGGTTGGTAATTCATCATCATCCGAATTATTACGAGTACCAATTTTTCTTTGTTCACATATTTTATTTGCTACTGATATTGCCAATTGTTCCGATATTGACGACCCATTATTGTCATTAGTAGATGTTAGTGATGTAATAGCTGGTGTAGATGATTTAGTTGCATTCATATTGTTTTATTGGTTTTTACTGCAATGACCGCCGCTTCTCATAAAAAAAGTGATGTGTCACGTGATTAATTCTCCTGTATTATTAATCTGGCGCCTATCTCCTCACGCCGGTGAATTGCGCGGTAGAATATGAGGTTAGAGTGTCCTTGCGCCTATGCAGAGCATGCCGCGGCATGTAGATTGAACGTGGGCTAGTGCTAGTAGTGAGGCCTTCATGTTGTAACTTCTTTCAAAATTTTATGAAGGAGTTGTGAGTGATTGGAGGATACCATCAAGCTGAAAGATTGGGGTAGAACAAATTACGAACACGCTAAGAATATACCAGGCTTTATTTTAATACATAGGAACTAGTATTTATATGGAGGGTATCTGTCTTTTCTTACTCTTGGTAATAGCAAATATTCAAATCTTGAAACAAACTTTATACCCCAATCTTCATCTCGGGGCATATAGTAATCAAATTTTGTAGTGCTTTTTGTTAGCAGTACGTCAGTCAGTCAAAGACCCGATGCCTATAGTGTAGAAATCTAGTCTTCAAGGCAAGTAAGTGTGCTAGCAGTTCTGATGACGACGCTTCATAACTTGAGGAACATGGCGTGTATGATGTTATAATATTAGGGCGTACAATAAAAAGAGATTAACAAGGTCTCCCGCTGTCGCTCTAGGGGATGATACTATTTGCCTTGTGTAGAAGACAACAAACAAATCGATTGTCATTGCAATTTCAACAGAAAAGTGAATCCATCATCACATCAACAAGAAGTATTAGTAGAATTGGTATCATCAGCTCATCATGTCAGAGAAGGAGTATTAGTGATAGCCTATCATCTAATGGTCAATGGGTTACAGGATCACTCTCTGGAGCTAAACAATTGTCGAAACTAGTACCCCCGACATCAAACGTCAACGCTACCAAATCAACAACAACAAAGAATGAAGCACGTCTATTAGTCAGTGGACCAGATGCATCAGGTCTAGTAGCCTCTTTCTCACAACTATTATATGATCTAGGATGTGGTATTGTTGATTGTACATCTGAATCGTCTGAGGAAGATGAATATGATCATAGCGGTATGATTTTCAAGAATACTGAGCATAATTTGTATAGTAGAATGTTCTTCCAGCGTATACTATTTGATTATACGAATATCAATACTGAAAGGAGTTTAGTTGAGACTGAGATTAGGAGTATCTGTCAAAAGTTTTGTATGAAATATCAATTGGTAAGTGATGATAAGATATGAGATTTTGTTATGTGCACATCTTATGCACTTATTTTCCTTTTTCTTCATATACATGAACCTCCAATCATACATATATTCTCATTGCACATCAGTCTTGGGGAGAACAAGATATGACCACTGCTTATGGGAAATACTACTACGACATCGAGCTGGAGAATTAGAATGTGATATACCTCTCATTATTTCCAACCACGAAACTCTTCGATCTGTTGCAAATACATTTGATATACCATACTATGTCTTTCCAATCACAAAAGATACAAAGTTTCATCAAGAAGAACAACAAATGGAGTTACTACATGAACATGAGATTGATCTTATTGTATTGGCAAGATACATGCAAATACTATCTCCTACATTTTGCAACAATAATACATTTCATAATCATATCATTAATATACATCACTCATTCTTGCCTGCATTCATGGGATCTATGCCCTATCATCGAGCACACGAAAGAGGTGTCAAGCTCATTGGTGCCACTGCACACTATGCTGCAACAAGTGATCTTGATCAGGGACCAATCATTGGAAGAAGTTTGGAGAAGTCTGTGCTGGTATCATCTGTGAAGGCACATATTGAAGACCGGATCATAGTTCATAGAAATAAATGTATAGTCTTTGCAGAATGATAAGTCGTTTGATACATCATATTGTATTAGCTTTGAAACAAGTCTATGCATCTCTCGTTTTGGCGATATTTGGCGATACCTTCACTTCATGACATTTCATTGAGGACTGAGAGATAGAGACGACGCGGCTATCCAGTATATATTTAATCTCCATATCGTGACTGGTAGTTGTACTATAATTGTTGACGAATCGTCTGTGTGCCATCACTTCATAAGATTCGTAAGATAAAAAGTTAAGATTTTGACAATATTTGTCATTGGGGTTCAGATATAATCTGCATTGGTTTAGTACACACAAACACACCCCGACTACTCCAGCTCAAGCATTTTTATAGACCATTATATTGGTTAGTAAATTGGCCGTCTCTACTCAACCGTAACATACCAACCAAGCAAAGAAGTAATAATTTTATCATCAAAATGCAATCCTCCACAACAAATGATATGCAGTGTTGGCCACCTACAAATGAAATAATAGAGGATGATGGTACGATAAAATCATGCGATTTAGTATTACCCGAGGCATTGTATTGGGACTTTATAAGACCTTTCACACCCGTTAAAGATCGTGCTATTATCAACAAACGAACTGGTAGTACACAATTCTATGCCGGAGCACGCATACCTCTTGATTTGGATTACCTAGTAAGATTTGGGGAAAGGTGAGTTGTGTGTTTGTGTGTGTCTAACATTAAGTATTGATATCTTGAATTATTAAGCTGATGATTACTTTTCTACTATCAGTGGAAGTTGGCATGGAGGGGATAGACCTCGTGCGCTATTCAAGCCATCTGATTGTGAAACATTTGAGATTACTTTGCCGCCAAAAGATGAATTCCATGGAATGATATTAGATTGTTGCTTAGAGAATCATTCCAGTTACTGCCCAATCCTGAATACAATCGAGAGAGATGATATCAAATCTCAGATCCCTGTTCGTCATCATAATTCAAAGAGCTGGGTTGTAAAAATTGGAAAAGAAGGTGAATCACTCGTTAATCAATGCAAAGAAGTCGCACACCATTTATTGGATTCTAGTCAAACTGATACTTCCAGTACGATCAGTATTACTCTTTGTAATATTAAGTCTGCGAAGCGGGAAATGCCAGATATATTTGAGCACTTGCCAAACACAGAGGGAGAGCCTGGTTCATCAGGTTTTCGTTTAAAGTTGGAAGTGACTTCTGAGAACTCAGTGCCAACAATAACTGAGCCAAACAAGGCATTGGTTGCTCTTCAAAAAGTACGAGATTCCTGGGATATGCACTTGTCTTTAATCCCTAGTCCCTCTGCACGGCTTCATGCTTGTCTATCTTTACTCCATGACAATACCAACTCAACCGGCTACTACTTGAGATGCCGCCTTTTATTTCCCGGTGATGGTTCTATTAAAGATCTGGTAAACTTCCATGCATCAATGAATAAGATGTCAATCAAAGGACCTCCAATCGCCCCTGCATTTCCTAACACACAGCTGGGCTACTGGGCAGGGAACTACCTTTGTGCCTATATGAAAGATCTTCAAAATGAAACATACAAGTATGAACCCGAACTTTTGACGGCAATTGTATTCAATTTGGCTGAAGCAGGAGCTGATGTTGAAGAATTCTATGAACCAATGGATATTTATCCGGAAGATGCAATTATCAGTGGCGATTCGGTTGTATCAAATGACATGATTTCAGTACTTTCTGCTCTCCGGGGGTTCGAACAACTATTCTCTCAAGATATGAGCATCGCTGAGTGTTTGAAGTGTTATTTTGACACCCATCGCGACGACATCAACCTACGAGGACTTGTTGGTCTGGTTGGATGTCTTGATCATCATATGAAATTCGATTGCTCAGCTCTAAGATTTTCTGTAGGCGACAGAGTTGAGTGTCTTGTGAGTGAAGGGTGGTTACCGGGTACAATCCGTAAACAATGGTGCTATGATGGCCGCTTTGGTTTCAAGTTCCCATATCTGATCGATCTGTAAGTACCTTATCGAACAGTTTGACAAATCAGTCGCTATGCTCTACAAATTATACTTACCCTTTTCTTGCTTATAATTTCCTTAGTGACGGTAGAGATGAAGATGAAAACATAACCGCACCATTCGATTGTGAATCAGTCATACGTTCTCCTAGACCCGACCTAAGATTTGATATTGGAACTCGAGTTTTATGCAATATGGATCATGGGTGGAAAGAAGGTACGGTCACTGGTCACTGGCATATTAGTAACAGTCACCGCGAACAACCTCGCAATGAGATCGTGCACCATCCTTATCGAGTTGCTCTTGATGAAAGTCCAGACATCTCTTTTGTTGCTTTTTATGACCAAGATGAAAGTATTCTAGCTTTATCTGAGGATAGTGATGAAGATGAAGATGAATATGGTGACATTGATTAGAAGTTTTATAGCCAACGCCAAAGGTTCATATAAAAGCAAAGATGTATGCAAAGAATTGATATCTCTAAATTCACACTGTATATAAAAGTAGTCAGTAATGGTAGATTTACATATAGAGACGTTGCTTGACATATAATGTTCATACCATTAAGTATCTTATCTTCACTTTCTACATTGCCCCAAAATGATACTCTTCGTCCTAAATTATGCACTTGCCTTGTTTCGCCGATGTGTTACGATACTCATTACAGAGTCGAATCCCAGAATGTTGGTCCAGCAGCTAAGGGTAATGAAAGAGAACATAAACAAGTGAGCATTAACATATTATAGAAGCAGACATAAGAGAGCTAAGTTGGCCACTTACCAGGAATGACCCTAATGATGTTCGCGGCTCCTGGCGTACCGAATGGGAATCCAGCAGTAACAACGAGCAAGTCCTTGTCATCCAAGACAAGGCCCTTCTTGAGTCCAATCTCACAAGCTACCCATAACATATCACGAAAGTTATCAACATTGAGCTTCTCTTCAGGGACGTACTCGGGATACACACCCCAGGACATTGCCAAGTGTCTGCATGTTTCAATCAACGGTGATATGGCGAGGATTGGCTGTTCAGGTCTTTTCATGCTTGCAAGACGAGCCGTACCGCCACCAACAGTGAAACTTGCAATACACTTGGCATCGACATTCCTGGCAACACTTCTAGCGGCAAGGATGATGGCACTTGCCGAACTTCCGTCTGTGATCTTAGGCCTTGTATTCTGAAGGTATTGGGAATAGTGAATATCTCCTTCGACTCTGTTGATGATACGCTGCTGCATCAAGACTGACTCCTCAGGGTACTTATTTGAATTCAAGATGTGTATAGATCACAAATTAGCTTGATATGAAAATGTATTTGCAATACTACTCTCTCCAACTCGACTTACCATACCGGCTGCACTCTCAGCACTCAACATAATTGCATCGGCTCCATCATATATTGCAGTAGCGGCATCTGAAGCTTCTGCACGAGTAGGAGTTGGAGACTCAATCATACTTTCCATCATTTGTGTGGCCACTACACAAGGTTTTCCAGCCTTGCGACATTCATCAATAATTGTCTTTTGTAAGATTGGTACGTCCTCTGGAGCACACTCTACGCCAAGATCTCCACGGGCAACCACTACATGAGAAGAGTGACGATCAGATGATTGTGTAAGCAAGAGGAATGTAAAAGTAAAAGGTTTAGGATACCAAATCATAATGTACTGAACTCACTGATACCATCACAAAGATCAACAATCTTCTCAAGAGAGTCGCCATCGAAGCAGCTAGGTTTCTCGATCTTCGCCATGATATGAGGTGGGAAGGCATTTTGAGGATTGTACTCCATAATCAAGCCTTTGATTTCAACAATATCCTCGGGTCTTTGTACAAACGAAAGCGCTACCCAATCAACTCCGATACTTAGCATGTAGTCTAGATCTTCTCTATCCTTGGGGGTAAGACAACTGATCTTCAGAATGGAGTCTGGAGTATTGACACCCTTTCTATCCTTAATCTTGCCAGCAACGATAACAGTACAATCCAAATAGCCAGGTCCTTTACCTGTAACCTCTAACTTCATCTTACCATCGTCAATCAATAAGATATGTCCAATCTCAGATGCTTCAATAATCTCCGGATGCGGTAACTTCACACGCTTGTTAGTTCCCAAAGCATCATCAGAATCCATACGAAAGATCTGTCCCTTCTCGAGCATTTCTCCATCAGGATTTGCAAACTAACATATGCACAGTAGTGTAGAGTATAGAGTAGATGCAAGTATGGATATGTGAGCAAGCATATAGATACTTCATACAACAGATTAACATTATATCAGATACGTTACACATACCTGTCCTACACGCAATTTAGGCCCTTGCAAGTCGCCCAAGATTGCAATTGGATGATCATACTTTGCTTCCACTGAACGAATGATATCTAGTAACTCTTTCTTTTGAGCATGTTCACCATGACTAAAGTTGAGACGAAACACATCGGCGCCTGTATGTATGCATTGCAAAGATGTATTATAGAGAGAAGTATATGATATGCATGAGTTGTTTTGGTTATAAGTATAGATTCATGCATGATGAGAAGTACACTGCATACTCACCTGCTAAGAATAGTTTCTCAATCATTTCAAAGTCACTCGATGCTGGTCCCAAAGTAGCAAGTTGCTTCGTCTTCTTACGCCATCGAGGACTAGATTTGAAGTTATCAGTGGGGTCAGAAAGTCCAGGTTGAGATGCTGTGGCGGTACCACCACCGTATGCAGCCTTCATTTGAGCATCATATGCATCCATTCCATTATTAAGAGAGGTAGTTGACGAGATGGAGGAGCGTACATTTGATATACTATTTGGACTGAAGGCATTTGTTGAGAATGCAGCGAGGAGAGGAGCAAGAAGGAGCTTCATCTTATTGTTTTGTTCTGTCGAGAGTTGCTTTCTTCTTATATTCTGTTACCAATCTTTAGTATTATGAGAACAATATTTGAGTTGACACGGAGTGTAAGTTGTAGTTGTTGCATAAGAATCTTGGATCTAGTAGGAAGAAGAAGGAGACAATCATCGTAGACGTCATTTCCGTGTTTGCTTAGACTTAGATGGCGAGCAAACGCAAGATACCAAAAGATACCGCATCTTTTTGTTGGCCTTTTTTGGCAACAACATTTTCTTTTATTTATAGAAGTAAAAATGACATGCAGTTAGTTCCAATTGATATACCGTCCGATAATTCCTCAAGCATGTCCAATAATATCTACAAAACAACCGAGGTTCCGCAGAGTAGTTCCGGTGAAGGCCCGGAAGAAATACACCAAGAAAAAGGGTCGAAAAAAAGAATCAACCACCAAACTGATGATATTGTTGTTGGCAATCTTCATCAACCTACTTCAGTTGATTCTTCATCTTTACAGCAGTGGCAGCAGCAGCAGAATTATGAGGATATACTTTTACAGCAGCACAACAATTTCCCGGAAGAGTATGATATTAAATTTCCTAATACTGATATATTATGTTCTGCTGCTGCAGATGATTCATCTCAGGGTATAGAAGATTTTGTATCGGATAATTATGCAGCTAAATCATTTGGTCATGGTGGTGGTGGTGCCGCCGCCGCCTGTGGAGCAGCAGATAGTACAATTCTGCAACCTACAACACCAATTAGAAATTATTCATCTGATGTTGTATCAAGCAATAATTATTTCTCAAACTCACCAGCATCATTATCATCACCTGCATCGTTGAATGGTGCTATATTGGATGTAGTATTATCAGCGGTTAAGGAGGTCAATGTTGGTAGTGGGTATGACTTCTACAGCTCTCCAGACCAAGAGGGGCACAAGTCAAGGCAACAAGTTGGATATGATGCAGAAAATTACAATGCGCAATCCCCTCTTCGCTCACCTCGAAGGCAGAAACATAATAATTCATCATGTTTATCAAATCATTCTATGCGTGGTGGTGGAATTACTACATCATTATTGGGTAGTGGACACCGTAGTAGATTGTTAGACTCTTCCCACCGCAACCATCTAAGTCCATCGTTTGATGATGGCACCCCAGATGTTCCTGTTCAAGTGGATTTATCTGGGATATGGAAGGAAGAAGATAGTACAACGTCATTATTTTTATCTAATTCTGGCTATGAGAAGAAAAGGAAGAGAGGGAAGAGAGGTAGTGCAACTGAAGAATGTAGGAAAGAGGAGCCAATACAACACACATCAACAATCCCATTCTTTCCTTCAACTAATGCTGCTACTATTGAGTCTATAATACATGATTGTGGACCATGTGCTGGTATTGCAAACGTTATGTCTTCCGTGTATCATCAAGCTTGTCGCGGCGACGACCATCTGATGGGTGTTCTCCGATGGGTGCTTAAAAAGGTCGTGAGGTATAGGGAACTCGTTCAGAATGGTATGTCCCGAGAAGATAAGATCAATTTCCTCCTCCATACCGATCAACAGTACCTGGCAAAGATTGTTGCTATCATGAGTACAATCCACGGTGGTTTTTACGAGGACAAGCTCAACATGGGACCTCCGCTGAGTATATTCCATATTGCTATTGGAATTCTTCACTATTCAACCTACAATGCCATTAAGCTACAAACACAAGAAGACAAGAAGAATCACAATCTATGCCTTCAAGCAGATGGGTGTGTTGCTACTGCGACAACAAGTTTCCCAAGGGTATTGGATGGATTGACTAATCCGCATCTTCTCTCAGGAGAAGAGTCTAATATTAATGCATCCGACATGTCAATTGCTGGTAATAGATTGGTAGTATTTGATGTGTTATTAGCTGCTTTGCCGAATGAAGTTGAGGTGGATGGTAAAATGATTCGTATGAAAGAAACACATAAGAAGAAAGCTACTGAAACTGTTGCCGAACATTGCGGTTTGGAGTCAGTAGATGAGCTTTTTGCTGTTACATTTGCACGTTTCATTCTCCGTCTGGAGTTGTGTAATGCAGCAAACGATAAGTCTGCATCAGTTCTTGCTTTTGGGGGACATGCAAAGCAGTATTTGAACAAACTGGTGTTAACAACGGGTATGGCTACAAATCTTCTTACCCTCCACCGAAAAGTTTACCATACACAACCATTTCATGATGGAACTATCGCGACAGCATTGCCAGAAGAGAGGAGGAAACAAGACATTTCACTCTGTTCATTTTACTCTTCTGTGGTACCCTTTCTGATGCTTGGTGTGGTTTATGGGATTGCAACAAACTGGGATAAGCTGAAGGGTGAAGAGGTTGACGCCATTTATCGGCAGAGAGTCAAGCAAGGTAATGCGTTGGGCAAGGTTAAAAACTCAGCTTGGTCACTATACAATGATATGACAGATGATGTAGTACCAGAAGCGATGACCGAGGAGATGATCAAGTCTATTGTTGACGAAGGTGCTTGGGTAAAGCACAAGTCGGGCCCTAAAGCTGTCGAACGTGCTGTTATGATTGCTGCAATAGAGGCGGCACATAGAGATATTGTTGGGAAGAAGTTGAACAAGCCGGCTTGGAAACTTTACAATGAAATGACAGACGGTGAACTACCACCCAAAATGAGCGATGATATGATTATGTCTTTAACCGGCAATGATTGTAATGATACTGCTTGGGTAGCTCACAAGTCTAGTCAAGAAGCTATAGGTCGAGATGTTATGATTGCTGCAGTGGAAAGGGCTCACGGAGAAGTAGTTGAAAAGAGACGCGTCTCAGCAGAGAAGGAGGCGGCACATAGAGATTTGGTTGGGAAGAAAAAGGCGGAGAAGGCTAGAGCTAAGGCAAAGAAGACTCCTCCTGGCAAGAAGAAGGCTGCTACCAAGAAGAAGGCTGCACCCAAGAAGAAGGCTGCACCCAAGAAGAAGGCCGCTCCTGAACGACAGAAGAAAATGTCGGTGTCAGAGAAGAACAACCAAAGAGCGTTACAACTACAGCAACAACTTCCAAGACAGGAAGCGACTACCAAACCCGAGAAGAAGGCCACAATCGAGAAGAAAAAAGTGGCACCAAACAAGAGGAAGAGGGCTACTGTTGAAGAGGAGAAGGCCTTTTTTGAAAAGGAGAAAGCAGAAGCTCTTGCCCGCATAGAACAACTTGCTTTTCAGGCAGCTGCTGAGCAAGAACGATTGGAGACGAATGCCCAAAGACTGGAAAGACTGGATAACATGTCTGCCAAACAGTGCTCATTATGCTTGAAAAACAAGAAGAAGTGGAGTTTCACCGCAGGGGAGTGGGATAAGGTAGGGGATCGTCAATGTCAAGTATGCACAAAGGCCGCTGCCAAAGAATCTTCGGTTGCAAGCTCTGTTAGTACTGCCTCGACGACCGCTAACACTCAATCGTCGGCACCAGTAGCACGTGTTAGTCTCTCACCCACCTTTGATCAAGCACCAGTCAATAATACGTCGTTTGTTACAACTTTCAATCCCCCAGGTGCAGATATGAAATTTGCACCTGGTAGTGGTGCTAGTAGTAGTGCATCATCAGTTCAGCACTCACTTTTGGCCACTAATAGTTATCACCAACAAACAATCACGGTTATGAGATCATCGAAAGAGGTCCAGCTTGGGCTCACAATCAGCGGAATAAACAATGCAACAGTTATCATGGTGAAGGAGATATCACCACTGTCCTTGTTTGCTAACACTGCTTTGAAAGTGGGCAGTATCGTGGAGACGATCAATGGCGTGAGGTATGCTAACGTTGAGCATGGAAAGCAAATGCTAAATTTGGTAGAAGGAGTCTTGACGCTCGTTGCATCTATTCCAGTTCCATTTGACATTACTACATCATCTATGCCCAGGATTGGAGTGGAACAGCCATGGCAAATACAGGAACTTGAATTTCAACCTAGGAAGAAGAATCAACGGAAGAAGAAGTCTCCACCAGTACATCCAACGCGACTTTTGCCATCACCTTGGCAAGAACATTCAGATCCAGAAACTAGGAGGAAGTTTTATTACAACCCTACGAGTCGCGACTCACAATGGGATCATCCGCTTGGTCGACCAGTACAAAAGGGAGGACAATGGTCAACTGAGGAGAAAGCTCAGTTTGATGATGGAGTAGCCATACTTGGATGGAGTCAATGGGCAGCAATTTCAGCACAATATGTTGTTACCAGATCAACAACACAAGTTTCATCCCATGCGCAAAAAATGAAGAAGAATGCAGCCAAGAAATGAAATTGCTAAGGAACAAAGACATATGCTAGACTAATTTAGAATTGATTTCTTCTGTTATCAATTCACTAATAGATTGCTTTGCAAATCACCTCAGTCGACACGAGCACACAAAAAGATACCCCAGAGCAAAAGATATGGTATCCTTTATGAGAGTGTAAGTAAAAGTCATTTTTTCAAAAGTCAATCATAAAGACGGAATCCATTTTCTATCCCCGCGGGGATGATCCCCTCAAAAGATACCGGGGATGATCCCCCATTCTTCAATATATTACACGTGTAAGCTTCTCACGTACTCATCCTATCCCTTCTTGGCCACCAATCCTCTACTACTACACCACTACTACTACTTCTTCCTCCCTCTATATCACCTACTACTATTACAGCAGCAGCAATAGATATGAAATCATCATCTTCTCCTTTCCGTCGTAGTAAACGCCAGGGCTCATCAAGTTACATGCATGGGTTGGTATCAACAAATTTTTCAAAGTCTAAGATCTCTGGGACACAATCAACTCCTCCACGACGTCCTTCTACTTCTACTAACGCTAATAAGAACTCTATCAGTGGTACTCCAAAGAGCAATGATCCTAATGCTTCTATTATTGCAAAGTCCTCCCCTGTTAAACCAGGTGTATCCTATGCATCAGCAACAAAAGAGGATGATGAAGAAGCAACTGGTGCATCTACATTATCTCTACGTACATTCGAACCAAGTGCTTCTAATAACACAGCTCCCAGATTCAACCCTCCAAGTCGTCCTACATTAGCTACTACTACAGCAACTGCTACTACAGCAACTGCTACAGCAACTGCTACTGGAACTACTATATGTGAAGACGCCATGGGGGAAGAAGAAGATGAGGAGAAGGAGGAGGATGATTTAAGTTTAGAAAGTTTTGGTGAATTTGATGGGAAGTGTAACGAGACCATTTGTGTGAATAATACTATTGCGTATTATCTACCAAATGCTGTAGCAGGTAACCCTGCTGCTTATCGTGTGGCTACTGTTGTTAAAGTGTCTTGTGCCGATGAGGACAAAGAGTACCCTCTTACTCTAAATACAGGACATATCATCCCTAATAGGCAAAAGGTAAAACGGCTGTCTGGTATCATGCCACCTGGTCAAGAGTCCGGTCTATTTAGGCAATTAAAAAGATATCAGTTAGCAGAAGGAGGGTCTACTACTCATGCCGATGTTGCCATGAATATGGCTGGTGAATTTTCAGCCATTCATAATCGAAACATGGCAGCTGCACGTGGTGGCGGTTTTGCACCAATGGACATGGTGAGAACGTTACATGGTGGCAATCTACCTCCCAATCCAACTATCACTAATAACCCTGCCGCTTCTGACGTTTCAGGCAGTAGGGTTCAAGGTTCAGGTAGCAACACATCATCGGTATCTATTGTTGCTGATACAAATGAAGACAGCGGACATCTAAAGACTGCCGCTGTGATCAAGTGTTCTTCTACTGAACATCAACAACAAGACGTTTTAACACTTTTAGAACGGGATCCCAAGTTTGGCTTCGATGATTATGTACTATTATCTGATGAGTTACCTGATACTGATGAGTTATCTATGCCGACAGAGGAAACCGAAGAGTGCCCAGCATCTCAACCATGTGATGTTACTTCCCTTGTCCGTCCTGGTACTCTATTCCAATCATTTACCAGCTTACTGGATACTATGAAAGTTATATGTGAGCAGACAGGTATGGAGCCATCCGATCTAGCTTATGATGCCAAGGATTACTTTAGTAAAGCAGACAGTACGGGCTTGTTTGGGAGTGAAACATTCCACTATCGTGGTAGAGATTGCTCCTTCCCTAAACGTGGCCACTTCTATTGTACAAAGGATGGTTGTCTATTCTTTGTGCCTTGGACATATGTGAAGAAGAGCCGTGGATATATTATCAAGCCATCAGTTACAAAGAGAAACGGACCTGATATGGATCTATGTTTACAGCATAATCATCCTGTCAATCAAGTTCTTATTGAGGGCTATGTCTACGTAAAGAATGAAGCAAACTTGCTTCTATTGTACAAAGGATGGTTGTCTATTCTTTGTGCCTTGGACATATGTGAAGAAGAGCCGTGGATATATTATCAAGCCATCAGTTACAAAGAGAAACGGACCTGATATGGATCTATGTTTACAGCATAATCATCCTGTCAATCAAGTTCTTATTGAGGGCTATGTCTACGTAAAGAATGAAGCAAACTTGACATTAGAAGAAAGAGAATTCATCGAAAATATTGCACTGGTCAATCCAGGTACCCCCTCAATCAAAGAGGCTATGGGGAAGAAGTTTGTGAAGCGTGATTTCTGTCAGAATATGTTACGCAGGGTGGCCAATAAAGCACGTGCCGATCACTTTGGTACGGATCGTCATCAATTGTCAAAGTTAAGAGAACAAGGTAGGAGAGCAATTGAATCTGGTGGTGTGTGGAAAGAACACATTTGTGATGAGACATGGAGACTTTGTGGTACACTTATGCAGACTAGTATCCAGCGTGAGTTTGCCTTAGAGAATGGATCTCACTTTATCGAATTAGATGGCACACATGATACCAATATGTATGGCTTGATTGCTATCATACATGTTACTGTGGACTGTTGTGGTAGAACTGTCATCCTGGGTATTGCAACAATGAAGTCCGAACATTCGGATGGAATAGTTGAGTCTGCCAAAGTATTCGGACTCTCACCAGCCGTGCCTGATGATGATGCTCACAAGTACCCAGCTGAGATTGATGGTGTCGTGATCAATAATAGATGGGCACAGAATAGTGAGAAGCCAACTTGGTTAACAGATGAAGGTCCGTGGGTTCCGAAGACTACGAAAGAATGCGGGATAGAGAACACCGGTCTTTGTACTAGGCATAAAACAGTGGCTATTCATGCTACAAAAGCCGGGCTAGGAGAGTTAGCCAGTTCATATGTAAAAGACATGTTCTCTATCATATACGACGACAAAGGATCGGAAGAAGCTCTATCAGCGGCATTTGCCGATGCTAAATTGAGGTATGGACATAACAAATGTTCTCGAACATTCATTGAGAACTTGGAGAAGAAGAAAGACAAGTTTTGTACTACATACATGAAAAATGTATTCACTCATGGCCATGTCACAACTCAGAGAGTAGAAGGCACAAATGATAGAATAAAGGGTCATGGTGATCTTGATTTGAGCAGAGCTACCTTAGTTGAGATGCATGAAAGGGTGAACCGCGTGAACCGAGAGAATTATAGATACATAGTTAATGAACTTACCAGATTACGTAAACGTGGTGCAAGGGTCAGTGACTTCTATCGGCAGAGGTGTGAAAAATCAATTCATCTCTGTGCAATCAACGTCGCGTCTTGTGAGTGCTTACCATGTGGGAAGTATAAAGTGACAAAGAAGGACGGCTCGATATCTATTGTGAACTTGGCACACAAGATCATTCATCGGGGTAATGTATTTCATATCGCACAGTGTACATGTTCATATTGGATGTCAACGAAGATACACTGCCAATGCATTGTGCGTTGTATTACAGAGAGTTGTGATGATGGTAAGGCTGCAGACATCCTCAATGTAAAGAAAGTTCATCCTCTATTCCATCTACAAAGAAATCCTCTTTGGCAACTAGCATTACAGAAGGCCAAAATGGAGAACTACGATGATGGCTTTGGTCATGATAATACTCCTAGTTTGCATACCGGTAGTGATACGAATGGGTCTATGGTATCAATAACTAGCCGTGCAAACGATACCAATGTCTATGTGATACCATCGGAGTTTTATAAGAAAGTTGGTGATGTCCCGAGATCGGAGGGTAATAGGATTACTCAATTCCGGCAACAGTGTAAGGCAATAGAAGCCTGTGTTGGCAGGGGTGACGGAGAGGTGTATACAGTGGCAATGGCACGCATGCATCAGTTGGAAAACGAACTGGATGGTGTTATCGATTCTTTTTCAGGTGATGGCTTGGATTTTAGAGCACCACAAACAAAAAAGGCTGCAAAGGCTGCCAATAAAGAAGACAAGAACCGATCGGCTCTTCATCATAGTAATAAACATACTATGTCTAAACAATCAAACGGTAAGAAGAGGAGGAAGCAACAGATGCAGTCTCAACCAAGTGGTTGCCACTATTGCAAGCAAATCGATCATTATCAAAGTAGGAATATAGCTGGTTATGTCCCTATTAGAATAGATCATTCTGAAATAGACTGCCCCAGGTTTGCTGAGTATGGGCAGATGATGAAGGTATTGGATGCAAGTAGATTGAAAAGTGAACCCGGAGGCAACGTTTCTATGTTGTAACTGTGTCATTTCGTAGATTAGCTATAATGTTAACACTGGAATATAGTTGATTGTTGTGTTATAATATATGGGACACCAACATACCTTCAAACCGAAATACTGCTAGTCGATTGCCAAGATACAAACCGAAAGATGCTCAGTTTCCACCAGTAAGGCTTTTTACAGCCAGGCACTATGTAACGCTGAACAACCTTCGAGGATATACCGTAGCATCGTATCATAGAGAGTTCGGTATCAGGTCAATGTTCTGAGAAGTTGGGTCATGGCCTTGTGGTACAATAGAAACGATAAAATGGTCTTATGATACCGATTCTTATTGTCCAATGTTTCTGTGTTGGTCAGGAGATGCAATATGAGGAGTGACGAGCTTGGAAGAGCACAAATCGGGCAGGGTGGTGGACCGGAAGGTGCAATAGGTGAGATCTCTTTCTAATAGCATGAGAAGGTGTAGAATATGCATCACAAGGAGTCTTTCAACACCACAGCAAAGCCGTAGAGGGATCGGACAGGATTCCGAGGTTGTGCATATATGCACAGCATAATCGTATCCTTCTCTATACTACTAGAATTCGACCTCACAGTATTCTAACATATGAAACGGTGGACGATCTTGAAGTACCTGTAATCTGCGAATTCATTAGAGAGTATATACAACTAGATTAATAGTTGTGGTGTGTCACTGATTTAGTGTAAGTATTGTCTGTTTAGGTTTAGAAAATGTATTGTGTGAGAAAGCATGTATTGTTATGTATAAGAAACAAAGCGGATATTGCACTTACCTATTCACAATACTATATAAACAAACTGTAGATCTCGTACCGTCCAAGAACATACCACATTAGCCTCGGCAACACAAACCATTCCATATCCTATCCATCCAAATACCGTAACATTAATACCAATGTAATCCGAGATAAAACTACAACTGATTTACACATGACCCTCCTCTAAAGATAAACCTAATAATAGATGAAACAGTATTGTTATGTCCATAAATAAAGAAAATGAATGGCATAACACAAACACAACACAGTTAAACAATACCACCTACCTTAAAACCATACCAAATAATTGCAAAAGACGGTACACCCTCCTCAAATCCACCCCTAACAATATAATTCAACCACGAACAACGACGGCACCCTCCTTAAAACACCTAAAAACAACCGCATCTCTCTAAACTATAAACCTAACTAGCCGCAAATCAAACAAGGTGCACCTAAATTATTGCAACGGTCGGATACGAGGTCGGCTCTCCGCCGGTATACGAGCACCCGCCTCGGATATAGCCATTCCGTCATGCCTGTAAATTGTGTCATTAATGATGTAAGAGGGTACGGCGGGGGAGGATATGTATGGATAGTAAAATAGGATTATATTATTGAAAAAACGGTTCATCATTATTAACAACTTACAACAATTGAATTTTGATTAGCCTTCGCCACAGCCAACATCCGTGCCGACATGGATAACACCTCATTAATGCAGTTATCGTGCCATAAATGATGAAGGGAGTACGGAGCGAGGATAGTATGTATGGTTAGCAATAATATTATTTTATAAATAAAGATGGTTCACCCTAAATTTTGAAACTTACCTCCAAATCAATCAATATTTAGGCCTATCGACTACTTCAAAAACAAGGATGCAGACGGCACGAATGCACATATTTAGACAATGATGACGGCGGAGTATCGGAGGCATTTATATGGTATACGGCGATGAAAAGAGAAGATCAATAGTAGTGTTGTTTGCAATCGTTGCTTTTTGAAATTATGAGAGTGATGGCAAGGATACCGACCAGGCCAGCTCATACGTCACAAGATACCGGGGACGATCCCCGAAAAATCTCACTTGGGGGAGGATACAGGGGATGATCCCCTAGGGGATAGAAGTAGATATACCAGTGTTTGAGTTCCTGGTTACCTCCACCTGCTGGTCACCCTAAAAGTCACTCAATCTTTTTTGAGTGATTATTAAGCCACCTTATGTATTGTGTAAAACCAAACCCGATGTATCAATGGAGCCTATATGGTCTCGGCTTCAATCGGTGTATTGGGTTTGATGATGCCACTACAGCAACCTCCTCAATATAAGCCGGCAATAGAAGGCCGCCTTGAGATCGGAAATTTGCAAAAATTACAAAAGTCACTCAATCTAGTTGGATACAAGTAGCTAAGATGCGGATAAAATGATCGCTTATTGGATAGTTAGCCGCTCAACTAAATCGACATCATGGTCGTCCTACTACCACCACTCCTATGGCCTCTATTCAACAATGGCAGTAGTACCACCGAGTGAATTCTATCTATTACATATATATCGACAATAGGAACCACTTATTGCATTGCAATTGATAGGTTATTGCCTCGTAGGGAAGACCTAAAGTAAAAGTATGGAAACAACCGTCTTGGCACAATTCGACGATGCTGTGGACTATATTGACCTTTAGATAGCGTATCAACGCGACGTATTGTTAGATTATACATAGATTTAAACATAGACTACCATTTTTGATCTAATTTAAGGCTTAGATGTCGTCGAAATGGATGATGTGCACATCTTTAGCCCCTCTCAACAGAGGCTCTACCCATTCTACCGTCGAAAGCACGTTATTTCATGACAACTGATTGATATCCCAACTATAGAATTCCATTAGAGACGCTGGTTGATCATGATGGAAGGATATGTAGCCGCCACGGACTGCCATGTGTTCTCATTAGTGTTGCTGATACCATACCCTTCAACACAAATATTGACTCTATTGATGTAATTTGAAGGTCATAGTACTATCTGACATACAGCCAACTATACCATGACCATTCTAATACATGGTGCTATCACTTGTTGATCGGGGAGGAGGAGGAAGAGCAAGTATGGCCAAGGAATAGACAAAGAAGCTGATGAAGGAACATCGCTCGATTGCAAAAAGATTGAGTGACTTTTTTTTCTATTTACTACGTAGAGTCTACGTAATTTAGTTACCTTAGCGATGGCCGAAAATACAAAAATGGCCAACATTCAATGGCACCAAGAAACGATATGGCATGATATACCCCCGATCCAATGCGACCAAATACTTAGCCGAACGTCTAAGCTTTCGCCTGATATGCCGGGCATTCCGGTGCTTGACCTAGAACAGCTCGAAAATTTAGATCTCAAAGAGCCAAGATTGAGTGACTTTCAGGGGTAACCAGGAACTCAAACACTGGTACCATAAAGACCACAGAGAGAGGTTAATAAGGAGGTCAATACAATATAAGTAAAAGAATTTAATATGTCATTTGGTGGTGAGTATACTGTCTTTATATATGCGGTATGATATTTTGGGTGCCTTTCATTTTTTGCTCATAAAATATGTTCATTTTACACTCTGCAAATCTTGTATCCATGATGGTGCACCTACCTTAACCACACACCTTAAATACAAATATATATTCAACTATAAATACAATATAATATATAACAGGCGGATTCGATAGCAGTGGTACACCTGCATCCAACGATAGTAAACCACGTCGTAATTATGACGAACAAACTATAATCCCAGTAACAATAAAAATGGTCAACCAAGCATTGGGTGACCCATCCGGCGGGGGTGACTTATCATTAAAAGATGGTAGGGCATTACATATGATTAAATTAGTTGCGGCAGTACGATCATGTGAAGAACGGTCAACTAATCTATTCATTGATGTCGAGGATGGTACGGGATTTACACAAGTTAAGGTTTGGGTGAATGAAGGAGATGAATGTAGTGCGGTAACAAAAATGAGAGGTGAGGCTGGACATGATCATCAATATATACGTATTATTGGACAAGTTCGTGACTTTGATGGTAATCGTCAAATTGTTGCCAATGACGTGCGACGTGTTAGTTCGGGTAATGAATTAACATATCATTTATTGGAGGTGGCAAGTTCATATGAAAAGAGTTTGAAAATGGCAAGTGATAACCAAATGGGTATGGCCATGGGTGTGGGTGGTGGAATTGGTATTGGTAATATGGCACAGAATATGCCTCAGGGTGGCGGAGCTGGTATCCAAGGGCAGGGGTATGGTGGTGGAATGGGTGGAGGTAGTGCCTTGAATGATGCTGTTCTTCAAGTTATCAAGACATTGGGTGGTAAGTTTATATGTATTTAAAATTGTCCATTGGTTGCTGTTTATGTATGTATTTGTTTAAATTTTGTTTCTAGTCCTCATCAAATATTTATTGATTGATAATGATAACAACAGCCCAATCGGATTCGGGTGTGCATGTGAATCAAATTACTGTACAGGTGTCCTCACAGGGATTCAATGCAGGTGATATTAAGAATGCTATCAACAATTTATCTAATGAGGGACATATCTATTCAACGATTGATGAGAACAACTTCCAATATGCAGAGTAAAGAAAATAGACAGAATAATGACGAATATAACATTTTAGGAAGTTGGAATTAGTTGAAAGAGGAGAATGGGTTGCATAATATCGGGGGAGACGGGGGATTAAATTCACAAACTTGTCACTTTAAAATAAGGGCACAAGGAGAAAGCAATAAGTTTAACTTTATCCCGCTGTATACTATATCTCATAGAGGTATACTCGTATATCATTTACTTTCTCTTCATGTTTGATACACGTCCACCCAGGCAATTTAAATCCAACACACAGTATCTGCATTTTATCTTTCTTTACACTCTCTCTTAAGTCAAGACGTTGCTGTAATAAACTGCTCATGTCCAACATTGCCTCACGAAAGAGATACATGACGAGCACATTTGCCTTGTAAAAATCATTACTTCTTCGAACAAAGTCGAATACATCTTGTTTGCGTACTTGAACTTTTTCTTGTAGATTATTCTCCCGTATAGAGTCATTTGCAATCTTGAGTCTTTCTTCATCTACATCAATGCCCAGACAATTGCATTGTGTATGTTTATTGGCAGCCAATAACCATCGACCATCCCCACATCCGAGATCTACAAAAAGGGAACTTGCATCTAGATTGAGACGAGGGAGAACTGTTTCTATAATGATATTCGGCGTTGGACTGATTGGTGCCACATAGTTTTGCTGTTCATTTGATATCTTCATCTCACTGAATCTCTGCTTTGAATATTGTAGAATAGCTTGTTTCATTGATTGTTTTCTTTCTTTGTGATTTATTTGTGCAGCAGTATCATCAGTGTCCCACTGTACCAAGCTCTTCTTGACTATGGAAATGATATCATCCAACTCCGCTAATGCCCCTGCTCCTATCTCTCCACATGCAAGTGTCTTTACAGCAGGCTCGACAACGACAACTCCATTTTCATTTGCGCTAAATTTCTTTATAGTCTCCAACTGTTGTCTTGTCAATGGATGATCCCACATTGCAGTATTCATTGCTGGAGCCAGTATCACTTCTTTACCGTTTAGTGATGATTGTCTTTGCCCATAATCCCAAGCTCTCAAACAGCAAGATAATAGATCATCGCACATACCATTTGCAATCTTTGCAAGTGTATGAGCCGATAGCGGTGCAATTAAACAAACGTCTGCCCAATTTCGTAGATCAATATGAAGTACACTATCCTGTAGGCTTTTGTAGCTTGCCCATTCCTCTTCTGCATCTTTCCATGTTGGTTTTGGTATGAGATAGTGATGAGATGTTTGGTGCATCTTATATAAAAAATGACACATCATATGTACAACTTACAATGGATAGATATACCACCACTAGATGATTTCCAACCACCATCTTCCATGCAACCTTCACTCGATATTGATGGAGATATATCCACTATGTCATTAAACTTTCTCCAACTATCACCATCATATGATGAGACAGCTCTACCCTCCTTCCAAAAATATTGTTCAACAGTTCGAGTGAGGACAACTTTCACATCAGCTTTCAACTCATTTGCTAACCGCAGAGCAAGTTTAGGGCCCTTAACTGCAGCAACTGATCCAGTAATTCCGAGTAGGATGCGAGGTCTTCTTCGATAGCACGCCGCCATTATATCACTTCAATCCTCCAGCCTTCGGCAAGTTTTGATGAGTTTTAGATTTTGAGATTTGAGACATACATCATTGACACTTATCTTTACAGCGTAAATAGGTAGGTTATTCGTGAGGTGATAGGTATAAAGAGATTAATTGGTTGGAATTGCAATATATCGATACCGTTAGAAAAGTAGGTACTTCTATTGATGGTGGTTCGGTGGTGTTGTTGTCCAGATCTATGCATCGAGAGGATATTGAGATGGGCGTTGGGAGAGACAAAGATAAGAGGAGTAGCAGGGGATAGAACAGCTATTGTAATAGTTGTTCTTAGCTCAATTTATCAGTTTTCAGCTCACCTTTTATTGTGGTATTTCGGTGACAGTGCAGTAATTCATTACATTACATTTTTGCAGATGAAAGTTGGCCAGTAGAAATGACATCAAATAATTGTATTCACAAAGAAGTCACCTCGCAAACAATGCGTAGGCTACTTGAAAATGATTCTACTTTGGATGAAGTACGCATAGCTAGTATCAACAACAATCTACGAGTGTTTGCATGTAATGAGATTGCATATCTAACTCCAAAGAATAAATTTGGGTTCAAGATGGGAGGGGAGAATATTGGCAACAACACTAAAGTGTCGAAATTAGTGATATGTTCTATTGATGAAGAATATATGGATACCTTTATGAATGGTGCAAAGAGAAACAACAACATTCATACTCTTGTGTTTGTGGGTTGGCATGTACACAATGGTGCTGTTTTTCCATCCCTGTCGCCCTGGCTGGAGAACAATTGCAACTTAACAACTTTACAAATAGTCAGATGCCATCTCGGAAGTAATGGTATCAAATTACTAGCCTCTGCTCTGGCTACCAACAATTCCTTGGAACATGTCTCTATTCGAATGTGTTCTGTTGTTGACGATGAGGCATTTGATGAACTTGTCAATGTTCTAAATAAGAGTACATATCTCATAAGGCTTGATCTTAATGATAACAATATCGGTACTAAAGGATGCTCTGCATTAGCAAAACTGTTATGCAATAAGAAGTGCGAGTTGAAGAAATTGAATATCAGTCACAATGATATTGACGATGAGGGGATTACCCATTTGGCTAAGGCACTCACACAAAATAATCGATTGAAAGAGCTCAATCTCAATGGTAATGCAATCACTGAAGACGGCTGGAGGTCGCTGGCAACAGCACTTTGCAATAGTGAGAGTATAAGTGACATCTATTTGTCAAATCATAGTTTACAGTCCATTGGTATATCATCGGATAGATGGTTTAAAAGGAACAATGCAGATATAGTACTCTATTTATCAATTAATAGCGGAGGTGATAATGATGTAAATGAAATTGATCCTTTTGTGCCTATCCAAAAGATACTTCATCATGATACTGAATGGGATATAGCAATGTGTATAGATGTAGAGCTGGAGCTTTTGCCATACATCCTTGAATGGGAAGAATTTTCTGGCTTCTTGAACACAAACTACAGTGAAATAACCAATAGTAAGAAGAGAGACTACAGACGGAGACTACAAAGCATCAAGAACAAAACTATACATGCATTTGTGAAGGCATTTCCAATAGTTGTGGTCGATAAGCTACAGAGTACACTAGAATCTTAATGATAGTAATATAAAAGAAGTTTGATGTTTAACTGCTATTTTCTTTACTAAGTAGTTATGTATTCTAAAAAAAAAACATGATTTAAGACATAGTTGCACAACCTTTGTGCGTAGCTGAAAGAAGCAGGGTACCTTTAGCTTTTCTCGCTGTCGATATCACTGACTTGGTGAGTGGGTGCTACACTGCCATCAGCCAGTGCAGCAACTTTTTCTTGTTGATTCTGTGCGGCAGCAACACTGGAGGGTTCCTTGATAACGGGCTTCATCTTCTTGTTAGCCTCACTTCTGCTTGTACTCTCGGGACGGATACTGCATACACATTCTGGTGAATCTGTAGAAAAGTGTACTACCCCCTTCAATGTAACCTTCAAGCCCTGTTGTGCCTCTCCTCCTCCATTATTCTTGTGCAATAAAGTAACAGCCATGGACTCTCCGTTAGCAAGTGGAGTAGAATCTTGATTGGGATTTCTTTTGATAGCTAATGCATCCATGAAGGCACTCTTGATCAAGCGCATTGACTCTTCGGTAAGATGTTCCCAGAAACTAGTATTTTCCAGCTCCTCGACCTTGTAATCTAAGAATCGTGTAACAGAGTGAGACACAAAGGAGATACATCCACTACTGTCAAAGACAACAATAAGATCAGGTATCGAGCGTAGTATCAATTCCTTACGTCGAAGTTCGACATTCTCCTCCTTGAGCTCTTCAATGAACATCTTCTTACGCTTGCGAGATAGATGTGCCGAGAGACGATTGGCCGCTCGTTTGGCTTGCTTCTTATCTTCCCATTCGGTAATGATATCTTCGATAGGTGGACTTGATCCCTTCTTCTTCTTGCTCTTCTTTGTGTTACCACTAAGTGTTAGAGATGGGACAAGCTTGCTGGGTGGAGGTGGCATTGCAAGAGTCGATGGTGAGGGCATTTTCATTTGTTGTTGTAGGTCAAATGTTGTTGTAACTTGAGGTAGAGTGGTCAAGTCGGATGATAGAGTAGCTGTGAGACAATTAACAAAGTACATATTATATGTTAGCGAGAGATATAGATAATAAGTAGTAACATATCATGTGCACAAAGATACTTCATGAAAAGATATGAACATACTGCAATGCATATGTAGGTACCACAGATTAAAGAACAACTTACCAGTAGGAAGAACTTGACCGCTAGCAGCCAAACTAGCCAAGGCGACGGCAGACAATTGCTGCTGCTGCTGTTGTTGAGCAGCTATAGCTTGGAGAGCATGTTGTGCCTGAACTTGAATCGCATTATTATTATCAACCTGTTGAGAAGCGAGTAAACTTTGTAATTGTTGGACAAGTTGGGGATTGAATTGTTGTTGAACTTGTTGTTGTTGTTGCTGCTGCTGTTGTTGTTGAGCTTGGGCTACGGCAGCCTGTCGAGCTAATAATAACTGAACCTGTTGCAATTGAGATACTTGTTGCATCTGTTGCTGTTGTTGTTGTTGTACAAGGTTGGTTTGATTCTGAGAAGCCTGTGTTTGGGTGGTATTAGTAGGTATTGCAGGAGGTTGTTGTTGCTGTTCTTCTTGCTGTTGTTGCTGTGCGTTATTGTTTTGCACCGGAACCACATCGCCGCCAACTTGAGCATTCTCTTCGGTTGTAGGAGCCGATATAGTCGAGCCGCAAAGGGCGGCAAGAGCATCTAATCCTTCAGTATTCGTCATGGTATTTACTACGCTATTAGCTTTTGATTATGTCATCAATTGTTTGTGATGATAAAATCCACACGTCATCGTCACTTCAATTCGTTTGACGGCATCATTCAGATCTACATATGCTTTTTTCTCTGTTGGAGATGCTATATAAAAAACCACGTGGCCTTTCCCGGTATTTAAACTGTCACTACGACATACTTCAATTAATGCTCTGCAGTTCAACATCTTATTATGTATGAGGAGTGCGAGGGAGATGGATAGATATGTTAAGTGATCAGAACTACCCCTTTCCTGTGATAGATGTACCTCTTACTTATATTCATATGTATGTTAAGATAATATGACAAATAAAATATAGACAATGCAAGCTACTCTAAAAAGTATCCTTCTATGCTCGAGGTTTGTTCCTGTTAGATGTTTGAGGTAGTACCAATCTATTTGCCAGTCGGATTACACCTCAAAACACATATTCTATTCTCGTCGTCGACTCGCTTGGTATCTATTTATGTACAACAGTACGAAAGATGAACTTGATAATACACACTGAAAGATTGCATCCTTTCAATTGTTTTTATCTCAACCTCCCTAGTACACTCTTTAACTGGCAATGCTTCTATGTCTCGTCTGGTATTTGCCTTAAAGTATTATCTTTCACATTTCATAGTTCACACTCGCTTTGAAAAAAAGGGTTCAGCCTGCCAAAGAGATACTAGTATCTTTTGATAATAATTGAATTGTCCTTATTATAAGGCCGCCTGCCTATATTGCAAGTGCAGTGATATTACATGTGTTGTTACTTCATCTTCGTCAAACGAGCCAAGATTTCCAATGTCAGAATGTATTAAACGAGCCGAGTTTTCCAATGTCATACATTCTAAACGAGGCCTCAGGGTGAATTCATCTGTATTCATATATTATTCAGATTCATCCCTATATGAGAGGACTATCATTTCCGATAATCCGTTCTGAACCTAAATTTGAAGCAGTCGTAATTGGCTTGAGCGATAAAGTGTGGGTTCCACATTTGATGGCATCTTCGATCTAGTTTGACAATCTGTAAATCAAAGTATAAAGTATCAAAATATCGTACTTCCAATGAATCGTCGTCGATCTAGTCACACAGACAACCTTGTAAATCAGTATTGTCATATCATGCCATCTAACCAAAAAGAAGTATCCCTTTGTCGTTGTTGTCGTCGCCGCTACATCTACGGGCATGGTGTGCTACACTTGACTAACTATCATTTATCATCTAAGCTTTGTATATCGTATTCTGCGTCACGAGTGGAACATCCATCTTCTTTGTTGCCATTAATATGTATCATTTCTAGATATTCGCATGTTATATCTTTATTATCATCGCCAGTATTGGATGTGGTGGCTGTGCATACATCGTTATTGACAGTTTTATGATTTGCAAATATCGTACCATCGTCTTCACATCAATCAATATCATACAAGGATCCGCCGATCAACGCATATGTTATCACATGTCATATCAAATTGCCGATGTCAATAATAATAAGAAGAGTTGCTAAGTGTACCCGTTGTTGATGATAGACTGATATTCATATTCTACTGAGTACAAGATATGAAGGATATTATATGCACTAACTTTTCTCTTTGTTGTATTACTGATGCATACTATTTTTGGATAATTTCTATCTAAGCTCTATGTTATACCTATTTTGTACTCAAGGAATGATATTACGTATTGAATTTGTTACCCAAAGTAGGATGTTGTTGGATTAATACACGGAATAGCATGCTTTAGCACATCACTATCATCTCTTGAGGGCAGTTTTACTTCGAGAAAAGAGAAGCCTTCGGCCTGTTTCCGGTATCCCATCAAAGCGCTCGGTCAAAATTCAGTGAGTAGGAAAGCCTATCGGCGGCGTCTGTAATCAATAGGCTGAGAGATGCTCGTAATAAAGAAGTGGCGCCCTCTCTGCCATTGCCAGCGCAGAATCTTTAGAGGCTCATATTGTTTATTGTTGTCCTGAGTGTGGGACAGTAGAGGTTATTCAGCAATGCTTCATTTTCGATACTATTAATTTTGAAATTAATATCGAATCAACTGAATCAATTGATTGTCGGTCAATACATTTTTAATTCAATACTATATAGAACTCGAATCATATTGAATTATTGATATAAACTATGAGTGACGAGGGAAGTTCATCATCTACCACAAAGACAAAGGAAATGAGCTCTGGTAGTAGTAGTAGTAGTAGTAGTAGTAGTAGTAGTGTAGACAGTTCCTTTTTGGGAGTACTCAATGAAGGCGACTTTGTAGAAATTGCAAGCGTCAAAGACACCGGCAACAATAGTAAGCAGGAGAATGATAATGATATCAATCAGTCTGCACTTGCAATGCAATACTCAGCACAGCCACCAATCACTCAAGAATACTTTGCACCACCGAGCTCAGCTGCAATGACTAGTCAACTACCAGCCTCGGTTGTCTCAATGTCTTCTACCATTGCAAGTGGTGATAATCAGTATACAAACACTACTATCAATAACAATAGAGATGCTACATCAATTAGATCTGATAACAGGTCTAAATCATCATCACACATTTCATCAGCAATTGGTATTGCCGCAGCATCAGCGGCATCCAAAATGAAGAATAGTTTCATAAGTAATACAAACAATAATATAAATGAAACTATGGAGTTAAGCGATGATGATTTAGAAGCTGGTGGTGATAGAACTCCGCCTCGACAGGTGGAGAAAGCTATACCAATTGCAACACCGCCATCTTCACCTACTAGGAGTAAGGCTCATCGTCAAAAGCAGCTTGATGGTGCAGCTTCCACAGCTGGAAGTGCGAGTCCAACAGGGGGGGGGAGAGATAACTTTCGAAGAAATGTGATACTAGCAGTATCTATATCAGTAGTATTGATTGCGTTAGTTGGAGTTGGCTTGGGTGTATCAGCAAGAAAAGGTGATGATGATTCCAGTAAAGAATCGAGTGCTACCAGTGAAACAACAATTATTGGAGTTGTGCTAATTCCCGATGAAGAAACGGATACACCAACTTTAACACCTACAATATCGGTACAACCATCAACTTCTCCTCCGTCATTAAGTCCAAGTAAATCACCCTCGAAGAAGCCGTCTGTATCACCGTCAGAGGTGCCTACTTCATCGCCTGTTACACCTTCACCAACTCTATCTCCCTCAACTCCACCAACTTTGACTCAGTCACCAACAGTGGACTTTACTCCAGGCGATCTGGCAATCACACATACCGAGCTTGACATTCGAATGAGTTCTGGCTTGAGTGTGAAGCAAATTGCACAAACAGGTCAATCGCCATTGCCTGGTGGAACACAAAGTTTCCATGCCATGATGGATGGAGCTGGTATAGTCAAGTTGCCTGACGGAGGATATGTATATGTCTCAAACAGTGAGATTACTGGCACGGGTGGAGTATACGGCTTATACTTCAATGCAGACGGTGAGATTACCGACTACAAGACATTGCTAGCCAATACCAGTCGAAATTGTGGAGGCGGTTTGACTCCTTGGAATACTTGGATCTCATGCGAGGAGACGAGCAATGGACAATGTTGGCAAGTTGATCCAAATAAGGACAGTTTGTTCCATAATAGTCCTCAGGAGACTTTGCTTGGCGGTGATGGTGGCAAATATGAGACTGTGGTAGGTTTTATCTTCTCTGAACTTGTGCTTGTGACACAGTATCTAAGTTTGTTCATGTATCATCTAATATGTATATCACTCTGCTCCTCTTAGACGGTTGATAATAGTAACCCCAACAATCCTGTGTTCTTTACAACCGAAGATAGCAGTGATGGAGCATTACGACGATTTATAGCAGACGGCAATGGTTGGGATTCTTTACACAAAGGAGGGGTTACAACCTTCCTTCGTATCATAGATTCAACTAGATTTGAGTGGACTCGAGATGAAGCCGCTGCTCGAGCATCTGCTGAGTTGTATTATGGTAACGCCGAGGGTATTATATATCACGAAGGGTTACTCTACTTTGCAGCTAAGAAGATTCGGACTCTACTAATTTTAGACTTGGAAAATATGACATATGATACTGAGCTGACAGGTGCGCAGTTCGAAGGGAAGGGTACATTCAATGCCCAACCTGATCAAATTGTATATGAAAACTATAAACGATGGATCTATTTTAGTGAGGATGGAGGCTCAGCACCTGGTGTATATGTCAGAGACTTTGAAGGTACTTATAGAACAGTATTCGAGGGCATATCAGGTGGCCGATACGATGGAGATGAGACTGTCGGTATTGCTCTTAGCCCAAATAGAATGAAGCTATATGCCGGGGTAAGTGTTTGTTTTGGTGTTTATACACATCTTGTGTTTTGTACACAACTCGCATCTCACTAATATCCAACTCTCTTATCTCTGTTTGTCTATCTTATAGTTCCAAGATGCTGGCGTATTGATGGAGTTCACTAGAGATGATGGATTGGCATTTGAATAGAATTTAATTGCTTTCCATCTGTGTAGGCGTACCTCACTGTAAAGAAAAGACGGTACTTAATTGTAGAACAATAATCGATGTCTCTTGTGTATAGGATAGAGTAAGAGACTACAATGTAAAGATATTAAACTCAAAGATAAGAAGTAGTGCAAGAACTGATACGGTCTGTTTTGTACCTTGCCTACTACGATTTGTACTATTTGAATACTAATGTATCTTTTTCCACAGCCATTTTATTACAGATAACGACATTAGCTCTATATATTACAGGTTTCTCACACTATGACTCATATATATTTGTACAAACGCAAAGTACGAGAAGGCTTGCAGAAGAGAGATTGGGGAGAGAGGAACATCAATCTCCTCTCGAGACTCTTTATGTTCTTCAAGGGCAATCGATGACTTCAAAATCGGCGTCATCAATATCTGCAAGTTCTTCTTGAGAGGTAATGACATACTCGTCATCACTGTCTACATCCTTTACAACCTCTATCTCTACTACCTCTTGATCTTCGTCCTTGGTAGTCTTCTTCTCCTCCATATCCTCTTCGATTTCGTCTTGGGGTCCTTCAGTGATGACGCTTGGGCAATCTTCATCAGAAATAGACACATCTGTTGTATAAAGAGACCCTGGGGAATCAGGGGAGTCAAGGTAGCTTTTATCGTCAACTAGACTTGCAATACTACATTCTACACTGCAATCATCAGATGTGACGACGATACCATTTGCTCGAAGAGTAATGTTGTCTAGAAAAGGAAGGGCCTTTTTTGTGATGAAATGACTAATTGCCTTCTTCAATACCTTAACCTCACTGACAGTTTCCTTCACTACATTAACAGGACGGGCGGTATTACCCCAGCGGTCGGCACCAACATCAACAAATTCCTCATCAACCTCAGTTGACACGTTGACATCAATCTCTTTGTTGATGATTACGGGAGGACTATCGACGTCTTCTACTGTATTCTTCTCCCCTACTAGAGTAGTAGCATTAGATAATCCCTCACGTAGACTCATAAGCATCAATGTCATGCCCCACATATTCCCCGCTGATGATGATGATGATGATGATGATGATGACCCTACTCGGAATCGTTTAGGAGATACTGCATCAATCCTTTCAGTAACACTATTTAGAACTGACATGGGATTTGAGAGGTATGCCTTCTTCTTATCAGTGGAAGGGTTCCATGGCTCGACTGGTGTAGATACGCCTAATGGACTAGCATCAATAAATGCCTCTACTGATGCCCCTAGACTGTCAAAGAAATTATTCAAGTTGATGTCATCATCCTCCCCCTTTGTTGTTCGTCCTACAGATTTCATTTCTAATTCCATTGCAGTAGGTTCTCCATCATCAATACCAACCTTGCGTTTATTTTGCCACATCATAGTTATAATAATGATGGGTAGAAAAGGGCGGCGCCGTCTTGAGAGGGGGTTGTTCTGTTGCTATGAGGTAGAGATAGGTGATTGATTACAAGGGCCTCGCCGATTCGAGAAAGGTATTCGGCGACCAAACTATATAAGGGCTAAGTAAAATGTCTACTCGCCGATCTAGAATGCCCTGTGCGTGGAATCACAAGACTCTATTTTGTATCTGTGAAGGGTTATTCTATTAGAGAAATAATTTAGTACCGAATAAATTACAGTATGTTTTAGTTCGACTACTTTCTTCAAATCGATTTCATGCCAACTCGCGCCTCGCCGATGCAAATTACTACTAGATGACGTTGTTGATGTGGCCAATCAACAATGAGGATGCTTTTATGACACAATCTTTCGTTGTCTATTTGACATTTGACTTTGCTATCGATTTGACTTGGCTATCTTAGTGGGAGAAAGACATGACGTAATAGACATATATAGCTACGACTGAGATGAAGATATACAACAGTTCTCTACAGTAGAACAATGAAACTAAGATGAGATGAAGATATTCAATTCAAGAGTCTATCCCTGCCGTGCTGTGGAGTTTATAGAAATAATGTAAAGCATACAGTAGAGGATACCATACGATACACAATACATTCTATTTGTAGTTGAAGTGTTACATAAAGGCAGTAAGATTAATCATATGAAGACTGCTGGCACTAAAAACTGCCATCTCTGTATGAAGGAAAGAGTGGAGTTATTTCATGAGTTCTCAAAGAAGAGATCTCCAACTGGAAATTTGATGAATAGTAAAACTGAGATGTATGGCCAGTGCACTTGCAAGACGCGATTCTTACGGTTACAGGCCGTTGGGAATGCGGGTGCTGATGAGGCTACTAGTTAGCCGAAAACAGCATTAGGGGAGTGTAGATATTAGTAGATGAGGGGGTTGAGCCACAGATGGTGGTAGATTCGGCCTAATCTTTAAGTACAGAAGACCGTATTGTAATCCAATACGCTTTTGAATGGACAAGATACCGGGTGAATCAAACTTGCCACCACCCCGTCGGTTGAGTACCCTCTAGCGTGTGGGAAAGAAAGCCTCAGCTGCAATAGATGCATGTTCTAGACAACTAGTAAACCTAAAGCTCACTGTTTCGCCCAACAGCAACTGATTGATACAAATAGTGCGACTATCTACACATAATAATATTATTATAACATATGTTTTATATGAATATTAATATAAATAAATATTCAAAGAGCAAATAATAAATATATTGGAATATGACCATAAGACAGCTGATAGAATTAGAATGGAGCACACAGTATCCGACATGAGAGATCCCTGAATCCTCTGAGTGTATTCTTTCCCCTCGATTACTTAGTAGCTCACTCACGTCATGAGTTGCAGTTACATCTCCGATTGTTTCCACTGGAATTAAGATGACAAAAGAGAGGCGAGTGAAACTTCTGTTAGCCAGGAGTGCAAAGGCAATCAAAAGTCTGACTAAGCTCAAATTAAGTAACCAAATCACCGACACTTTGTATCGACATCACGTATGCACATGAAAAACAATACAAACGCGCACTTTCCTGTTGTCACAGTGTAGGATATAAGCAATGGCTCAACGGCAGGCACGTGGAAAACAGGGTGCATCTGCCATGCAAGAGGCCTACATATGGTGTCGGTGCATGTAATTAAGTAGGCCTCAGTAAAATACCGTCAACTCCTGAGGCTCGTTCTATCGCTAAAACTTTATTATAGCTTAGTTTGACCAGTAAAATCACAAGGGACCGACACTCAGTAAGTTGATTGAATGACACAATACGTATAGCATAGAGGATTGAGACGACACAATAGCATAGTACCAACATCTTATAGTTTGTTTTTGTCTTCATCATCGTGTTGTCTTTAAGGTATCTTATCTTATCTGTATTTCCAACGAGAGAGAGTTGAGAGTGTATATCTAGTAGAACATTGCAACTTGCAATAAAAAGAGGAGAGACATCAATTGCAATTTGCAAAAGAGCAGAGAGGCATACTGTTATAACCTTAACTATATAATCTTCTGTGTATATACTGCTTTAATCATGAAGAAATCCGATGAACTTACTGAAGGCAAAAGCTCAATTGCTGCAGTTAACGACAAGGATACCGACGAAGACGACAATACATCAAAACAACCATCAAATGATGATAATGATAAGAAACCTGCAGCATCACCGCCACCACTTACTTCTTCATCTGAATCAACAACAAATCATAATAACATAGACGGTGATGACGAATCACTGATACCTTCGGTTTACATATAGACGACGAACCACGAAGAGGTGGAGTCAAATCTGATGTTGATCATGGATTAGAATGTGGTATTAGTGCTATAACTACACCTCATGGTATTATGGAAGCTATGCAGAATGCTAATCGACGAGCATTGGATTATGATAGAGAAAGAGAAGAAGAACCTGCAGTTCAAAGAAGACCTTCCATTCAGTCTATACCTGGTGCACATAGAGTATATCCAAGTAATCGAGAGCCATCACCTGAAAGAGGAGGTGAGGGTACTGCTGCCAACCATAACGATGACGAGCAAGTACAACAACCAACCATGAATGCACAAAGTCAGCATTTAGAACAAAGTGATCAAGTAGTAGCAGAAGCATATGCAGTCGAGGAGCCACCAAGTCCTCCTGTTGCAACTGTTATTGATACATGCTTTGGTATAGAACGCAAACGTCTTTTGATTATGGTATCAGTTGGACTGGGTGTAATTTCAATTGTTTTGGGATGTGTTTTTGGAATAATAGTTGTTCCATCAAGAAATAGACAAGAAGAAGATAAGCAAACTTGTGGACCATTATGCGGTACAACTAAATTACCTAATCCAAACAAGAAAGTGCTCGGTGCAACATGTGAGAGTTGGGATACCAATTCTTCAAACTTGGTCATATCCGAAGATGCGACGTCATGTGCTGATAGATATACTGCTGCTGCATATGGATGTGATTGTCCTGGTATTGAGATACCTTCGGATAGTTGTGGTATGCTATGTTCATCGTCAGATAGTTCTTCCGATACTTCCTCCCTACCCGATCCAGACCGTGTAGTGAAGGATATACACAATCAAGAACTATCATGCAAGGATTGGCAATTGAAAAGTCACTTCGAGATAGATTCACAAGAATGTGTAAATTACAATGCCATGGGAGCATTATGTGGTTGTACAGGTAATGAAATGCATCCCGACTCATGTGGTGGTATATGTGCAAATGGTCAAGACTTCCTCCACTCTCCTGGACATAGTATATGGAACACGGCCTGTGAATCATGGAATTTGTATTCACAGTACCTTCCAAGTTGGTACAATAATGATAAGAATGAGACTTGCGAGGAGTATTACAGTGATGTTGCATATGGATGTGCATGTCCGGTATTGTCAGATATAGAACCAGAGTGTGGAACGTTATGTCAACAACGTAGGACGTGTGGCCCAATCTGTGAGGGTGGTGAAAGTGAAATACCTGACCCCGACCTCATAGTTCGACGAGAGACATGCCAAGCTTGGGAATTACACTCACGATTAGAAGTTCATGATATGGTATGCCCCTTCTACAACATGACAGGAGCACAGTGTGGTTGCAAGAACAAGCCAGCATCTGATGCTTGTGGACCTCTTTGTGGCGGTGAAAGTCTTCCTAATCCTCAAAAAGAAGTATATGGTCAGACTTGTGAAGCTTGGGATTACATGGCAACTTATCTCGGTCCATCATACGGAAAGTCTGAACAGAACCCCATAATCAAATCCTGTGAAGAACACTTCTCAGCCATTTCATATGCTTGTGGATGTTCTGACATTGAGCCTTCGAGTGATGAAGGAGGTTGTGGTACACTCTGTGGAGATGAAATTGCGCTCCCAGATCCTACAAAGATTGTGAACGCTAGAACATGTCAAGATTTGGAACTATTGTCTCTTTTTGAAACAGACTCGAAGCAATGTACTCGCTATGAGATATTTGGCGCACTTTGTGGATGCCCCAGCGCTGATGTGTATGAAGAAGATTGTTTTAAGCTTGAGCATCTTCAGAATAAAACATATCACTTTGGGGCGGGAGGGTCCGTTTATAGCGTATCATTTAGAGACGGGGGTTACTTTGCACAGTTACAAAGTAATGGTGATCTGTTCATGATTGGTTTGTTTAACGGTTTTGATGATGATAAAGTCGCAACTTATGGGGGAGGAGCACCTTGTGGTCTGTATGGGCCTCGTTCTGGATCAGTTGCAATTGTTGAAGATGACTTCATTGAGTCACCTGAGATCAAGTTTGTAATTGAACCCTCGATATGTGTGTATCAAGCCGAGTTGAAGGTGCCCAAATTTTGTCAAGATGTAGACGAGAGTAAGGCTGATGATGAAGATCTAATATGGCAGCGCTGAATATATATAGAGTATGGCTTTGATACGATATACACGAACATGATCTGAAGATACACAATAATGTCGTAAACATATGAGGATCAGGGCCAAGTCAGCGCATATGTGAGTAAATAAAGTATACAGCACAATATATACAACAACCTAATTAGTGTTACAATGATACCATTCCTACGGCTCAAAATTGGAATGATATCTTCAAAATTGATGAAATACAGCTGTACAATGTGCTCAAGCAATCTCTTCAGCTTCCTCCGTTGCCTGTTCATTTGGCGGTTCGTCAGTGTCCACAACAATACCAGCCTCCTTCTCAAACTCTTTGTATTCGTCATCTTCTGCTGACACCTCCTCCTTACCTGTATCATCGAGTAGTACATCTTCCGGTTTGAAGTATGCAGATTTCTGTCCAATCACGGACCAATGAATTTCATTATCATCACCGGCTGGTACTACTACATCACTTTCCGCATCAGATGGGAGGATGAGATTAAGGAAGATGGCAATAACACTACCGATACAATAACCTGTAGAAAGGAAGATGCTAACAGCATTCCGAAGACCCTTCATTGTATCACTACAATCAGCACATGTCCAGAATGCTGGAAGATGCGAGTTATCGTGTTTATGAAGATGAAAAAGAGATGATATTAGCTTCTGTTAGTACATATGTTTTGCAAAGGCAATCAAACAAAGGCAAACAAACCTCAAATGAGGTAGTCAAATCACCGAGACATCATATTGAACACACGAATTCATATGACAAAATACTACTAACGCGGACTTTCCTGCGGTGTATGGGCTGGCCCTCATGTCTTGGCAAGCATATGGAAGTACTGTAACTCCGATCCCGACACATAACGACATTCCAGCAATGAAACGATTACGTCGACTCTTCATATCGATAGTGCCAAATAAAGTAATGCCACTTAGGAAATCAGAAGTTAATTCCACACAATGGTCACAAGCATATCCACGAAGAGAGGGAGGGAGGGAGGGGGGTTAGTATTTGTTAGCATTTGCTTGTAAAGTGCAAAACCATATCATATGTACAATTCAACTCAATCCACAGCCACGTGAGTATGCATTCATATCTTGGTTTTACAATCAGAATCCAATGCCCACAAATCAAAGGGTGGTCTGTGACCTGTGTCAATTAACTTCTGCTTACCTTACAAAAACATTGCAAAAGAGGAAGATAGTCATCCCGCCAAGGACACAGTCTTGCGAAAGAGAAAAGATTATAACATATTTTAGTAAATATGATATTCAAGGGCAATCAATAAAGGCAAACTGCGGTCAAATAAAACAGCCAAGTCATCGAGACTTTATACTTAATACATAATAACACAAAACAAAACAATACTAACGCGGACTTTCCTGGGATTGAGGTAATAATACCAGCTATCTTGGCTAGGACGCCCATAAGGACTAGCCAGAAACCAGTTGCTATGCCTGCTCTGCGGCTAGCACACTTGGTCATGGCAATAACTCCATTGTTTTGGCTAAAGGTGGTGTTGGGCATACTTGTAAAGACAGCTGATAGGATTGAGCACACAGCATCCGACATGAGGGATCCCTGAATCCTCTGAGTGTATTCTTTCCCCTCGATACTTAGCTCACTCACTTCATGAGTTGCAGTTACATCTCCGATTGTCTCTACAGTTGTAACAGTGTAGGCGATAAGCAATGGCACAACTGCCGGTCCATAGAATCCGATTCCAAACCACGTAGTCCATAAGAAGTCGATTCCGGGCGCATCTTGAATCTTAGCTGCATCGACGTAATCCAAATCTTCTGGACCGTAGGAAGAAACTCCAGCAATAAAGTACCCAAACAATAATGCTAAGATGACATTACAGTTCTTCATGAATACTGATCCGCTGTGTAATATATGTTTATAGAAGATGCTCATAAGATACTGCCATATAAGATACTCAAGGATACCTAAATCATACATGGGAAGATATGAACTTACAAGAGCTCAATGACAACAAGAAAGCACAAGACACTAAAGCCTAAACCAATGTATTCAGCACTTCCATAAGGTAAGACGACCTTTCCATTTCCTAGTTGGCATGGTCAATGAGAGGAGAGAGCATAAGATATGAGCACAAGTCTATATTATGTTTCACAGTGATATAAAACAACCTACCGGTACACTCAGCACTGGGGACGGGGCTAACCATACCCTCCCCGAAGCCAACCAAGTCTACAACTTGTGCGTGCTCTTTCCAGATCATCTCGGCACCTGTTCGAAACATGAGTAGTAGAGAGCACGATTGAGGTTAGAAGAGGATAGTATTTGATATGACACACAGTAGTAGACATGAACTCACAGACGACACCTCCTCCCCAATATTTCATACCAGTACCCGTCAAGGCAACTCCAATGAGGGTAACTGTTACGGCTGTGACGATGGGAGGGAAGATTCTCTTAATCCAGGAGCCCTTCAATAGAGAGAACAAGACTTCGAGTAGAGCACATAACATACTAGTCCCTAGCATCTTTCCAAGGCATCTTTTCCACTAATACCATCAAACTTCATTTGACTAATAGCTATCTCAAAAATAGGTAGAAAGGTGAAACTAGTTCCCATGACAGATAATAGTCCGCTTCCGATGAACAATCGTCTACCGAACAACTTCTTTGTTAATGGAATCTCAAACCTCGCAACGTTGATAATGGTACATATGCCCGACGTAATGAGAGCAGCTACTATGGCATATTGCTGTAACTCAACATTTGAGAAGGGGAAGCCGTCAACAGTAAACTTCATTACAACATATGGAGGAGTGATCACACCACCTACCATTGCAAAGGCATGTTGCAATCCCATCCTATGATTCAAAGATATATACGATTAGATGCACATCATATACACATGAAACAGACTCATTTCAACTTACAACAATGAAACGAGGAGGGCTGTGTATATGTGAGGAGAAGTCAAAAAATGAAATGAGAGAGCAGATGATACGAACTAAATTGGCATCCAATAGCACTTACGAAGAGGTTCATCAAGTGGGTAAAACTTGATTGGTTTCTTCGTCTTCGCCCAGGGGACGGTTGGTACACATAGTGTTTTATAATCGTAACTATCACCTTCACCGATGATATTTGCCTTTAGTTTGCCCATGATATACAACAAATTGATATCGATAATGTAATCTGGAGATAGAGCTGAGTATGTGTAAATGATCACTTATTCAAATCTATCCATCAGCAATATCAACACCCAACAGAACTTCAGCAACGACTGCCATGTAGTGTTGCTGCTTGGTGCCACTACAGATGCGGCAGCAACTCAACATTTTATTCTGATACACTACCATATGAGTTCAAAGATTTTTTTTAGCACTTCTATGAGACATTCAGTACCGGTTACGTTCTCCATAGAAGAAAAGAGTAAATGGGGAGATTGTTGATTTGTTGAAGGAACTGTTCACTATATTAATATTATGCAAAAGTATACATAAGATATCAATAATATGGAAGGTGTTACCATAGATAAAGATAATCAAAGAGCTCCCCTCAAAGCTACATCAGAAGAACTAATGCAAATGCTATTATGTATAGAGAATGATATCCTTCCAAAAACCTCTGTATCGGTGGCGAATCATGGGAACAAGGTGTTTGGGGCTGCTAATTCTTGATAAGAATTTCAAGTGTATACATGCCGATACTAATACCGAGACTGACTGTCCCATATTTCATGGAGAGATAAAGTGTATCTATGCTTGGTCACAAGCAACTCCTGCAAAAGATAGAGGCCATATTTCACAAAGCTCGATCTTCTTATCCACACATGAACCTTGCTGTATGTGTATATCAAGCCCATAATTAATACAGTTTATTATTTCTTTCCCTATGCCATCACATCATCACAAGGTATACCACACGATATAAATACAATGCATGAATTATGGGGTGTCACTTCATATAGAAAGCAGAATAAATACCTTAGTACTGCATGTATAATGGAAATGATAGCTGCAATGGAAGAAGGAGAGGAGAAGAGATTATTAACAGAGTTACAAAACAAATTGTTGGAGAGATATGATAAACTTTCAATTAAATATCACTCTGAAAAAGCTAGTAATGAAAACAATAGTCTAGTTCTGGGCTGAATCATACTTATGATTGGGAGAAAGCTGAATCTTTAATACTTTCTCTTCTAAAATGGTAGGATGTATGTACATGTTGATCACTGTGTAAGATGTATGTATAGACATGTACAGAATATATATTGGTTGATTACTCTTGTTAAGAAGCCTTGAGTAACATACATCACATGTATAACTATGAAACGAGTTCATCGAATATCCAATAGATGTATAAATCCAATAAAGTTTGTAACACCACTACCAAAAATTAGATTACAATATAGACTAGTTAATCCTCCTCTATCAATAATGACAAAGCTCATTCATCATCGTCGTCGTCGTCAAAGATCACACGCTTTGATACCTTGGAAGAAGGAGCAGATGCTCCTAGAAATTCGTCATCATCATCAGAATCTTCGCTTTGCTTTCCAAGAGACTTTCGAATGCGTTTCTTACCACTCAAGTTGTTAGGACTCTCTGACTCCTTGGCAGAAGGAGAGGTTTCATTCTTCTCCTCTTCATCATTATTGGCACTAGAACCCTCTCCTACATTTCCAGAGCCATCATCTCCATTATTCTTGTCTGCAATATCATCATCATCTTTAGCACCGTCCTTCTCGTTGTTCTCTTCATCGTCATCATCGGCTTTCTCCCATTGAAACTTGGATTTGCGACTCTTCCGAGGCTTGCTACGGCGTTTCTTTGTTGCCCGGACTACAATATCCTCTTCCATATCATCCTCGTTAAACTCAACTTCTTCTTCACTCTCTTCATCCTCCTGTGGCTTATCTGTATTCTGCTTTGCAGCCGCACTGGCTGCAACCTCCTTGTTAGCATCCTTGTTAACTACTTCATCTTCAT
>Ga0214477_100016_pt1 | contig 100646 bp, 63 predicted proteins | sample M1_20Mar14CPVII9_FD_165058 | JGI IMG/M metagenome (GOLD analysis project Ga0214477, IMG submission 165058) | Marine eukaryotic communities from Monterey Bay, California, United States - M1_20Mar14CPVII9sort6BwellC16 | ecosystem: Environmental > Aquatic > Marine > Unclassified | place: USA...
AAAGCAGTCTCCTCATTTTGTGTGAGTTTATTGACGATTGTGAGTATAGCACACTATCAACACACACAATGCATATCATAGCTCAAATTGGACCGAAGACTAGATCTCCGGCGAGATATATACCCTTCATTTATAACAGAGTCATATTGGAGAACGCAATAGTTAGGTCGGCGGCGATATCAGTACTTTCAAAGTTTGCTGCTCATTGTCCTAGTTTGAGGTCATCCATTTTGGGACTGCTTAAACACAGTCTAAATGATGAGGATGACGAAGTTAGAGATCGAGCATCTATTGCGGTTAACGTATTGAAAGAGGCAATGGAACTAAACCCATATATTGCTCCAGATCTAGAGGATTACAAGGAGGTTGTCGATGAACCAGTCGAGGGAGATGTTGCTGCATTAGTGTTCTTGCAACACATGCCAATGAATTTCAAAAGCTTGGAAAGCTCCATCAAATCATATACTTCTACACCGGGACTAATGGAAAGTACTGAAGAGTTGACATTCAGTGCCCTTCCCATAATAGAAGATTCACAGGAAGATAATGGGAGTATCGATGACACTTTGTTGAGCCTTGGTAATAAGTTGACAGAAACTAAGATACACGATCCTGCTGCAGCTGTTTACGCCATTCCAGAGTTGGCATCTTTTGGACGCGTATTCCGTTCATCGGCTCCAACAGAGCTTTCCGAGGAGGAGACAGAGTATGTCGTTCGCTGTATCAAGCATGTTATGCCAGAGCATATCATATTACAGTTTATTATTCAAAATACAGTCGAAGATCAGCGTCTTGTGAACTGTACTGTTGCAATTGAGGGTGATAGTCAGTGCTTTGAGGTTGCTGGTGAGGTGGCTGCTGAAAGTATCAAGTACGGCGAGACTGCTAATGCCTTTACAGTTGTTACACGTAATCCCGATGAACCATTGACACCCTGCAACTTTGAGTGTGCCCTTCACTTTGGCGTCATCCAAGTTGATCCTAATTCTGGTGAAGATGAGAGTGATGCATTGGACGAGGAGTATCCTCTTGAAGAATTGGAGTTGTCAACATCAGATTTTATGGCCAAGGTGGCTGTTCTTGACTTCCGTGCATCTTGGAATGGTACAAGTGATCAAAATGAGGCACTAGGAAAGTTCACATTGCAACTGAAGTCAATGGCTGAGGCAGTGTCGTCCGTCATAAAACTACTGGGAATGGTTGCATGCGACGGCACTGGGCAGCCCCCCAAGTCCGATAACAAATCACACATGCTTCATCTAAGTGGGAAGTTTGTTGGAGGACATGAGGTGCTAGCAAGAGCTCAATTAACGACCAATAAGAATGGCACCATGTTGAAGGTCGCCATTCGGAGTGATAACAAGAGTATCTCCGACTCTGTAATGAGTTGCATACATTGAATAGTATATATTTCACCTAGACTGTATAACTTTAGATTCCTAATAGCTAGTCTATTATTTAGTATTTACACGTGTTTTCTTGAAGGTATCATCACAAGCGATTGGCGACTCCATCGTCAACACATAGCGACATGTGTCTGGCTCGTTTGCTGTAAGTAACTTTGTCTCAGCTCCACAGGTGACCTCAACCTCGGCACTTCGAACAGGACCATTCCAACATTTAGTGCCTCCTCCCCACTTCAAAGTACGAACGCCATTCTCAAAATCAATCTTTTCATAATTACCGAGATTTGTGCCACCACTTGATTGACCGATGTCTCGTTGAGTAGCCTTGCCAAATATACACGTTTCATATTCGTACTTGCCGGACTCTACCTTAAAGCAAGTATCACGCATACTGTAGAGTTCACCACCAACGCCATACTTACTATTACCACCATCTCCGCCGACAAGATCACGCTCTAAATCTTCAATTTTCTTTGTCAAAGATTTCTTCTTTCTATCAATGTCATCTTTTTGTTTATTCAGAGCTTTAATCTCTGTTGGCTTTTGATGTAAAGAGTCTATACTGGTAAAGTGTTTAGTCACGCCATCATCAGGATTACATGTTTGAGGGGCGTAGTAGTTGTAGTAACCATCAGAAATCGAGGCTGGAATGTCAACCTCATCGTCTACTTGTGCCACCACCGGACATACACCAGAGATAGATCGCTGCTCACATCTACGCTGTGCCGCTTCCACAATGAATAATGGTGGATATTCACTCTGTTTGGTGCTAGGGGAGCACATTGTATCCCAAGATGTCGGACAGGGTGAGTCGTCTGCAGCTGAGCGTAAGGTTTTAGCCGTAGAGAAGATGAGCTCAGCTAAATCTTCAACTGATACACAACTGTGGTATATTGTCATGATTGCCAACTGCCGCAAGGCAACTTGTAGAGCTTGGTCACCTTCTCTATCAATCATTGATGCAATAAACCTAGCCGTGGATCTAGCAGCCGTTTCTCCCCGAGATATGTTCGCTAGATGTTTCTTGATGTTTGTCTTTACCATTCGGTAAGCCATTGGGTCTATTCCATTATCGGCTTCTTCTGTGGTCTCATTATCTACTTCAGACGAAGATTCGTCATTTCCTTCGTCATCTGCGTCAGTATTCTTTGCCGCTTCTTCTGCAGCTTCCTTGGCTTCTTCTTCAAATACAGAGATTTTCTTGAGTAGCATATCACTTTGTTTCTTGAACAATGATCGATCCAAAGGAACATCATCTAGTAAAGACTTTAGCAATCTTTCATTAGCTGACAATTGCTTGTCATCTTCACCCTCACACTGTTCAAAGTTACAATCATTACATGGATCTCGTGACTTGAATGATCCATTGGGACATTCATAAACGTCCATTGGGCACATTTTATCACACCCTTCGGTATCTTCTTCTTCATCTTTATCCTCCGTCGCATCACCTTCATCTTCAACACTTTCCTCATTATATTTATCAAATTCATCATCATTCTCTACATAGTCATCATCATAATGATAATCATGTTCATCATGCCAATCATCTCCATATGGATCATCACCACTTGAATCTTCTGGTCGATGATCTGCTGAACGTTTGTCAACCTTCTTATTGTTGGTCTTCACTCTATCCTTGAAAGTATCCTTACCATCCAATCTCAATATGATCTTTTCTGCATATGCAATCAAATTAGGAATATCATCACCAACTGTGGTATAATCTGGTAGCTCATCACTGTCACTACTGCTACCATATTCCCATAGATAACCAAGATCTAAACTCGCTCTATCAAATGCAACACATCTATCATTCGCAACATTATCATTCGATAATTCTCCCGATAACTTACACAATCCAATAATAAATGATGATAAGTTGGATGAATCATATTCATCAATACTAAATAATTCCTTAATAAAGATTTGTTGATTCACAGTTGTATCAATTGTTGTCATCCAATTAACTGCCAATGCATATTTCGAATCCTTTATCTTTTTAATAGTATCATGATATTCTCGTTCCATTGTGTTCAATTCAACATTTTTCATTTGTTCTACCTTGGTTTCGCTATCAGTATACCATTGTTTATATTGAGATATAGAATCTAATCGTTTCTGTGAACCAATGTTATAATCATTAATAACTTTTTGTTTTGCTTCTCTTTCAGCTGCTAGTACTATGTCACATATATCTGGACATGTAGTTGCAGTTGGAGAAGAAGTTGATGTTGTAGTAGTAGATAGTACTTCATCGGAACCATCACAACAGTCACATATACCATCATTAACTCTACTTAATGGTAATTTCAAATTAGGTTGTTGATGACAAACAAAGTAATTTGATATTTGAGCGGCCTTCTCATCTGTAGGTTTATACTTGGGCAAAACACCTGCCCATCCACCATCGATTGATCCTGAACAAGCTGAGGTATTTGGTTCATCTATACCATCTAAAGGGCAGTCACAATATCCATCATTGATTTGTGATGGTGATATTGTTATTAATTTTTGAAGCATTGGATTTTGGTTTTTACCAAATGCTGCTCTGCACTGAATTGGAACGGGAGATGGTGATACTTGCGGCACTAGCGCCAGTAGGATAAAGGACTTCATCATGTTAGTTGTTTGCTATTGCTTTTTCTGACATGGCATATAAGTGACTACGATATCTAGTGAATAAAAAGAAGTTGCTTTCTGGGGTACCCTTACTTTTTGCAATCGATCATCACCGGGCCCGCTACCATCGACTTTTAGGAGGAGGATGACGCTACCGAATCTTAATTAGATGTTCGATATAGGTAAAGTAAATCATTGTTTAATTTTCGCATGATTTTGGTCCTGTGATCGGTATCTCTGAAAAAATTCAGATCGATTCCTTTCATTTCATATGTTGATATGCTTACAAGTGGAATATAAGTAAGTATCATGGTGCATCCAATCCGATATCGAGTTGATGGATTCCCGATTATTAGAGGTTATTGCCATATCAAAGTCGGAGGATTGATCGTCAAAAAATGTAGTGCAAATTCTTGCCAAGTTGATTTTGAAAATTCTAGATCGTCTGTCTGGCGTTTTACCCCATTTTTGATATGAACCCCTGCTTCAACAACAATATTATGGTAATGAATGAACAAGAGAGCAATATAAAGAAGACGAGCGCCACAATGAGTGATAATAATAATAGTGACGATGACAACAGTGATGATAACGCAAGTTTACAATCATTTACAGCACCACCCACATTTACTGATGTAAAGAGTGCCGTGAAATTTTTACAACAACTACAACAACAAATAACTTCAATAATTACCGAAACAGAAGGACCGGTAGTCGACTTTAGAATTATACATAAGTTAGTGGTAATGGTGAAACATTTTCAACAAGTTGTTAATCGTATTATTGATGAAGAATCAATCAAACTGGAAGCAATAGAATTTTTAAATAAGTCATTAAATGATATTATCTCAAATGTATATAATGTTGGGATTACACAAGAACAATTGGAGGAGTCTACACCCGAAGAAATTACAAAATTTATCAAAGATAATGGTGCCAAGTGTCAACTACCGCATCTTCTCAGTGCTGCACTAAACCATAGTATAAGCAAGGATATCATGTGGTGGTCAAAGGATGGCAAATCATTCACGATAAACATTCCAGTCTTTAAAAGAGGTAGTAAACAACTGAAATCTGCAGCACATAAACAGAAAAAACAAGACTTTAAAGATTTGATGATGATGTTTGGTTTAGCTAATTCTGGCGATTCTAATCACATCTCAAGCATTTTGGTCGGCAATTATGGTTTTAAACAGACGAACCAAACGAATGAAAATTACTCATTCCGCCACACCTGTTTTGATAGATACAAACCGGGGTTATTATTTCGTATGTTTTCAGTACAGAAAGGATATGCTAATTGTAGTGAGGGCAGGTGTGAGTCTTGTCAAGAGGAAAAGCTGTTGGTCAAAAAGTATTGTGCTTCATGTGCAGGCAAGAACGAAGCAAATATACCCCTTGCAGATTTGATTAACGAGAAGGATATGGCTGATACAAAGGAGGAGATACTAAGTAAAATGAAGGATCATGCTGCAAAATCCAAGTCCGCCGCCACAAAGAGTAGTGATGTTGGACCAGTTATGAAGCTCCCAGAAGAGGTATTGAATAATCCGAAAATGAAATGGTATTTAGATACATATGGACGGCCAGACGGGGAGACATATTGGAATAACTATCCAAGCTATTCTCAACTTGAATCAATTGTGCCACAAGTGACCGGTAAGCCTAGAGATGAGCTTGATAATAAATCATCACGGTTACTATCAAGTGAACTCAGATCTGACTTACTTCACTGGAGATTCACATCGAGCATGATCAAATATGGCTGCGGCGGCTGTTATCTTTGTGGTGCTATATATGATCCCAATAAAGCAAATGAAATGGTGAGTAGATGTTTGTATAGCCTTGTATATTTATGTCAGTGTGTGTATTTCTCATACCACACCTTACTCTATCTTGTTTTATAGCACTTTGATCACTATAAGGAAATCGAGAGGGATCTCTATATGATTCCATCGATAGCTATTCGTACAAGCACAGCTGCATTAAGGTTTCAATTGCCTTACACCATGCTCGTTTGTACCAGATGCCACGACTTTGGGACAAGCCGATTATGGGAAAACAAGAGCAAAGACTATGAGTGTGTTCTCTCATACACCCCCAAACCCATGACAATCAGCCAAGTCTTCGATAGTCCAGTTTTCAAGGAAGTTGAAGACTTACTTTTGACTCCTGATTGCCTCTATGGTGGCATTCAACCAATGTTCTCATCTGAAAAACTGTCATATTTACTATATAAGAAGACTGGTTTTGTTGCGTCAGATTTGGTCACATACATGAATCGACCTTCTGAAGATGAGCAAGAACCGGATGTTTGGGATAAACGCCCACGTCTAGGCATGGGCAGATATATGGTGGTAAGTGTTTGCATGCGTTGATATTGCGAAATGATCACTACTCACATATGTATCTACTATTTTATATTCTTAGAATGATATATTATTAAATCTAACAAAGAAGATGCAAGGGGAATGCTGTGGAAAAAGGTGTAGGGCTGACATTGCCAATGAACCCCCATACAAGCTAACGCATTTTCATGGAAGTCATAGCGAGGAAGGTGCGGTAATTAAATGCTTCGGTCCAGCTGATCTGAGAACCAAAGACTGGAAGAAAGGAAAGGAGGAATTGCTAAAGCTGAAAGGGTTTGAGTGTGCGGGGTGTCACTTTGAAGGTTCAGATGATTGGGGCATTGGGACTAAGAATATGTAGATAAAGATTTGCATTGAATTGGAACGGGAGATGCGGAGACTCCTAAGAATATAACATCATGAATTAGTAGAAGGGTAATCGATAGGGGTAGTATTAGTGATAGCATCATCAATGGATTGCAATAGGAGGCCGCTTTACTAGTACCACGGTCGACGGTCCGCCCCAATCGCGGTATCCTTTTATGAGAGTGTGATGGTATCCTTAACACAGCCTCGCTCCCCTCGGCTCGGAAGATCCTATGGTTAGATAAGTAGTTGTTGTAAATAGTGCTCAGATAGAAAGGTTATACAACTTTCTGTTCATTCAAATTAAATGCTGAGCTAAGTAACAGGCGCTATGTTTCAGTTTCAGTTATATTTATGAGCTTTCACTTTCACCTGGCTAGTCTGGAGTCTGGCCACTACTGTCACTGTCATCATCTTGTGATGCGGCACCACCTCAACCATATACTAGCGCACTTGTAATGTTCCATCATTGCCGAGGGCAGTTTAGTGTGGACTTGTGATCTGAAGTGTACAAGAGTAAAGCTTAAACATAAAGACTCACTTGCTGAACTCCAATACCACCATTCAATACTCCCAGCCAGGCTTCACTTTTTGTACGATAAACATCACTGGAATGATGCCAAGTATGAGAAGGGTGGCCCATAGACCTACACTCGGTTTCAAAAGAGCAAGAATCAAAGCCACTACATGTAGAACATTTCCAACAACATTTCTTGCCACAAGAAGCCCCGGAGGCCGATTTTCCTTCCAAGTATTGTCGTCCATTCTGATTGCTAGACACATGAGTAGATTGAAGAATGCAATAGCAAGTAACATCCCGTAGTACACTCCTACACCAGTCTTATCACTCGTTTCTTTCACCAAACTTGCAGTGATAGGGAAAAAGACGATTCCAGCAAGCCAGCAGAAGTTCAGCGTCATCAATCTATGTGTAACGTTACCCACATATCCAAACATGCTGTGATGTACACTCCAAAGTCTTACAATCATCCAGAATGATAGAAAAAATGATCCAAGCTTATCACCATTTACAGAGAAGAACTCATGCGCCGTTGTTATTTCTGCAAGCAATAGAGTTTATTATAAGAAGTATACCAACAGCATATGCATGGATACAACACAGCTTCTTACCTGACTCTTCTGATCCTACTGCTGATGCTCCATCTGACAAAGGCAGTATCAATAAAGTAATTGCAACAGCGACCACTATATCATGTGTGTATTGATTTTAGATGCAACTGAAACTGTTAATAAGGAAGTTGTGCAACCACACTTATCAAAGTATAACAAAATAGTGCAAGAATGCAAATAAATATTCATATAGCCGACATAAAACTACTCACCAGCATCAGTAAATGCGATGAATCGATCAGACTCCTGTATTAGAAATCTTGACTTTACTCCGTGTCTCAGAAGATGGTGTTGAGAGATAATATTCGTATCATCTGAGATTTTCAATGATTTATCCCTGTCGTTGTCACCAGAGGGTTGCACATCTGTTTCTTTTGCAGATACACCACTATCCAGCCCTTTATTATCTGAATAATCTTGGAGTAAAGGCGTGGCTTGTTTGCTATCATGCATCATGTTTATGTTCTCTTAGTAGAGACAGTACCTTTCTCTACTACCTATGGCAAAAGTAATAGTAATAGTGTGCTCGCCGTTATTATTGTTGTTTATCATCAACCCACTGAACACTCCTCCACTAACACTCCTCTACTATATAATATGCCAGGCCAATCAGTCTATCCGTGATACCAATAGAGATAATCGATCATCTTACCTATCTACATCACACAGCACACACTGATGAAATTTGTCTCAATCTTTTGGTATCCTTTTATGAGAGTTTGAAGTGAAAATGATAAAATGACAGCCATCCAACCAAACCATACTTTATTACTATTACTTATCACTAAATGAGGAAGTGAAATAGAATCAATATCACGCCAATAGAGTAATCAAGTATAATTATTGCAATTAATTATATTGGTAAGTGAAGGCCTATCGGCCGCGGAGAATCAAATCTTATGTTTTGTACAACATAAGATGAGCACTTTTTAAGGCGAGAGATGAGGATATTATTCTGAGGGACTTAGACAATGTTATATTGTCGTTGACGAGTCAACAATATCGAGCTTTTTAACCCTGACGCCTTATAAATAAGTATTTGGTTGTATTATATTTCGTTTGATGTTAATATCTCAAATTTTCTATGTTGTCCTTTTTACATTTGCAATAGGACATATCACACTCCCACATCCAACCAAATACACATTACACCTACATCAATAATATAACAAATAAAACCAAATGGCACTAGGACCACTAGGTAAAATAATAGCACAAGGTGTAGTAGCCGGTATAGCAGTATTAGCCAGGGCACTACCAGCAGCATATGCACAAGCACTCAATAATGCTAAAAAATCTGGTGCCGACAAGGCTGCATCTGAAGCAGCACGAAAAGGTGCATCCTTCCTAGGTAAATCACGTATGGCAAAAGATGAGGCATTAATGGTGTTAAATTTAACCGAAGGAGAGGCTACAGCTGAGGCTATACAGAAGCAGTATGATCGTTACTTCGAGGCAAATGTGGTTGACAAGGGTGGCTCTTTCTATTTACAAAGTAAGATATACAGAGCGAAAGAATTATTAGATGATTATGTTCAGGAGAAGAATGCTGAGAATTTAAAGCAAAAGGGTGGTAAAGAAGAGATGAGTGTGGACGGTGATAAGGAAGATAAGAAGAGTCACGATAAATGAACGGTATATGTCACTTCCCAATTTCTACCCGTTGATGGGGGCAAGTCCCTCTACCCTCTCTACCTCTCCAAAAAACAACTAGATGCTTATGCTTCAAAGGAGGGTAGATGGCCAGGAATATGTCCTACTTTTTAGGTGAGAACTGTAGTCTTTTGTTAATGTCGGGACGAGGCCTTGTCAGTGACGAATTGCAAGCTACGGCTTTGCTCATATATCCCGATCTCTGTGAGGGCATAAACAATACTTTTTAACTGCAATCTGAGACATTCTTCAAGCCTTTAATGTGTCCATCAATTTGTCATTCAGCACTTATCTAATAAGATTCCATTTTTCTCCTTAACAGTAGCTTGTAGACAGATATCGACGAGTTGCATACTCAAACGTAACCAGGACATCGAAATTGGAGTTGCAAGATGTCATATTCTAGTAGGATCATCGAAGTGTATTTTACAATGTTAATCTACAATTGAGGTACACTCTTGTGAATTGAATAGATATAACTTGCAAACTTTTATCACCACTGTTACATCATTATGAGAAAAGTTTGAAATTGTAAGTGTATGTATTGTCCTTTATGTCACCTAACTTGTGTGTTCGTCGATATAGAGTGATATAACCCGTTGGAAAATAGCTTTCTCACTGTTTAAAGTTTCCCAGACCGTTCCTCCAATCTTTCCTCGTAGTCTTTCTCTATGTATGGGGGGAGAGTATAAGTTTATGGTATACAATAATACATATCACTGTAAGATAATCGACAGACTTCCCCTACTCACCGGACGACACTCATAACCTTATCGGTCGTTTCCTTTGACGACATGAGCCCCTTGAGAACAAGAGTTGTCACTGCCTCTCGATGTACTCCTTTAAAGTCAATTCCAAGCCACGACAAGATATCCAGAGGAAACGTCGCACAATTGTTGCTCATAAAGTTATACGAAGAAGATGTTTCTCTAGTACTAATCCTTGCATTTTCCACTGCTTCACGAAATTGTGCAAGAGTCATTTGATTGTGAAAGTTTAAGAACCTCTTCTTTTGATTCTCAGACAGAAACCCAGAACTAGGTACCAATGTGACTTGTTTATCAAACAATCCAGGAATTGTATCAACTGCAATTGTTGGACATCTCCCTAATACTATTGGCTGTGCCCCAACAAGTATATGTACTCCATGTGTCAATCCAATGAGCTCATAATCTTCATTGATGCATGTTGCTATGTTATCACTTTCCCAAAAAGAAGGATGTAAGTTATGACGACCACTGCTTAGTCTATCCCAAATATTATCGTGAAAATCGAAGCAAGTATCCATAGAAAGTATCTGATTGATGTCCTCGAAACAACCATTGTCACCGTCTTCGTCTCTTGAGTTTGATATAATTTCATTGGATGACATACCCTGCATTTGCAAATACAATTGTACACTTAAGAGATGACACGGATAAAGAAGTTGTGACAAGTTGGTGTGAGTTTGTATGTAAGTAATTGCAATGGTAAGAAGATGGATTTAGGTATATGCTATTCTTACATTTCCATTTCCATAAACACTGCAAAGTTGTAGTACAAGTTGTAGAAAGATAAAAATGTCAATGTCATGGCGATTACTACCGCAGCCGTCATGATGTATTGGCTTTTAGTACCACCACCAGTCATTATCCTGTTACCACCCCTTGATTTGAAATTGAAATCTCCTCTACTCTGGCTCTAATGTTACTTTATTGCTTGATTGTATAGCACTCTCAGAGGCGAACAGGTACATACTACTAAGTACCTTACTGCACGGTGAGGGGTTGGATACAGGATACATCCTTTAGAGATAACAAAATGAAAAATGACTTTGGATAGATCCCCTACGTACTTGAAGTTGGATCTGTGGCGGGCAGACGGCTAGAATAATTGGCATTTTGCACTGTCTCATTGAAGTAGCATAATGTGCGTGCCTCTCACTGTCTCATTTGCCATTGATGAAGCCATTCTTCTCTGAAGCACCACGTTGACAACCAACACATAAAACACAAACACAACCATTCCTCACATAAAATATCAACCATGGCAGAGGATAATACACCAGATACTCCCAACGCAACTGATCCTTTGCAGGCTGAAGAGGGGGTAACCTTGGAAATACCCCCCGCTAAGGAGACAACAACAACAGCAAGCATACTCACAAGGAGAAGTAGTACCAAGAAGAACGATTCAGATCTCAATGAGGACAAGACTAGTAAGTATAGCATTACCCATTTGCATATTTTGTAACATTACATATTGTATACGCCAGTGCCACTGCCAAACTTACTCACATGATATCTGATACAGCACCACGTCGTGAGTCGTTTGTTGATAGCACCAACAGTACAAGGAAAGTACTAAATCGATTCGATCTTAATGGGGACGGCATCATCTCGCAGAGTGAGGCCAACTTAATGGCAAACGCAAATGTTTTAGAAGAGAATGAAAAGAAGAGTAAGTGCTAGCTGTGTCTCTTAGTTATTAACTAGTTATATGCATGCATGAACACTTCGTATCGTATCCACATCTAAGTTTCTAACACACTCATCCATTCCTCAATGTCAATAGAGTACAAGTTCATTGCCATTATCACAATTGTCCTCCTTGTCCTTACTCTTACAGCCAATTTCGGATTAACCATTGCAACGTAAGATATTACTTGCTTGTCCAACACTTCTGTGTCTTCTATTTATTTGACATCATAGATTTAATACTAACATATGCATATAACTGTTTTCTTTCATCTATATATTCTTTTGGTACAACAAATCACCATACACAGCATCTACCTCACTCGTCAGTTTGATATTGTAGATGGTACCTTAGTGGACAAATCTACTGGGGAACAATTGACCACCAAGACTCATGGAAATCTTGTAGCGGCTACATTGTTTGGTGAAATTGATGGTGCTGGCCGTCTACTTACGGACAACATATGCTTTTCAACCGCCAGCATGGATGAAGACATGCGGGAAACAATGTTAGCGAACTACCTTAATGGCGAGTCAGTACGTTATACCGCCACGGTTAATGGCCAAGTCGAGAATGGTGTAGTGAAATTCATTGATACACCACGCCCGGTAGACCTCTTTACGAGTGATCCTGAAACTTGGGACGGTGAGTTAGACATTGACGGTTTCGGTGAATATTTGGAGAGGGTATTTGAAGAGTTTGATGCTAATCCGCCCGTTCATGGAGATGAAGTAGATCCAGAATCCTGTGTTTTGTACCATGAAGTCGTTTGTGCAGAATGCGCAGCAACAGGTGACCAAGATGAGTTCTTCATGTGGTGTTGCGGCACCACCGATCAAGCATTGTTCGGCACTGGGAATTGTTGCGTTGTTAGTTATGAACAACTTGATGGACAACAGGATACGAGGCGTCTGGGTAAGTGCACTAGTGCTAAAAGACGAAGAGGAGGGTTTTGAACTTCTTCCAAAGGGTGAAGATTAAATTTAGGATTCAGTTTAGTATGTGAGTGATGACCACGGGGGTGTAGAGTGTGCTGGTATAACTGACTTGCACTTTTGGGGGTTATGGTCTGTTATTTGTTATAGAGATCACTTTTGCTTGGCTGGTAGCTAGCTTGTGAGGAAGCAGTTAAGAATATAAAGATCGCTTGATTCACTACTTCTATCGATCTAGGTAGCTACTAGCTTATGACATCTAGAACACTGCCGCCTTGCCCGTATTTACCACTTGGGAGTATCAGTTATCAGGGTGAAATTTGGAGATATTTAAGATACTTCTAGGTTTTACTCCAATATACTTTTAAGATTATCAAACTATCCTAGAGACTTACAAACAACATATACATACTTTCTTAACATGTGGATAGACAGCAACTACATGAGACATCACAGTCTACCCTAGCCAATTCCAATTGTGGGAGATGACCTGAAGACACAATTCTCGAGATTCAGATATGTCAATGCTGGCAAGTCACCAAGGGATGATGGCAACGCCACGATAAACTCATTCTTCTCCGAAAGAGCGTCTGGGTAAGTGTTCTCAGTGAGGCCACTGGTGCACTTAGGGTAAAGGTGAGTATAGTGTAGTGATGATCCACGGGGGTGTGGAGTGAGCAAGTATAACTTGCACTTGGGGGTTATTAGTTATGGTCTGTTATTTGTTATAGAGATCTCTTGATAGTTTAATACGATCTTTTAGAAGAGCATTATGATCTAACTTAGTCTAACAATATGTCTAGTAGTTAACAAGCTGCATTTGCTTGGCTGGTAGCGAGATTGGGTAAGTTAGAGAACCGCTTCAAGTAGGAAGAATATAAAGATTGCTTTCTATTCCCTTCTCACACTATGTTGGTTACTCTATATGCACCTCTAAAGTACCCTTACGAAGCAGACCCTCAAGTATCGTAAGACTACATTCATTGAACCATAAATCATAAAGCTGTAACCCTTATCAACTAGTAAATCAACATTGAACATTTCCCACCCACTTCAATGATAAATATACCACTTTAAATCATCACATTGCACACCAAAAGCCTGTATATTAATTCTGTACTGACTTCGTGTCCACTCGAAGTATGGCAATGGTCCAATGGCATGCAGGGTATTTGAGGCAGCAAAGGTGTAAACATTTCCAACCTCATATTTAGTTTCGTGCATTACCACATTGCCATCTTTTTCTTTTGTCCAATCTCGAAGACCAGATCCCGGGGCAGCCAAGGGTATTAAGAAGGTTGTTACATCGTCAGCCTTTTTACATGGTACGATATTCGTTGGTACTCTGTTCCTGTACACACCGTCATCGTGAGGATTTTGAATCCAATGCCACAAGACATGAGGAAATATGATACCAATAGCTGGCATACCCAGATGGCTCTTCTCGTATCCTCCTTCACCTATTTCATTCCCAAATATAACTTGTTGAGTATCAATGCTAAGAGTATTGGCGAGTACTTGTCGTAACTTTGGAGCAAGTTTTTCGTGTAGAATCGATTGAACATCTGTCATATCGTCTCGATAGTTTAAACGGAATGATGATTCATGCTTGAACACCTCATCGGTTAATTCCATTCCATACTTGAAAGTATACCCCTTTCCTCTGTATTTCATACGATTTTGTTTTCGATAAAAGTTAATACTTGACCCAAAGATGAAGTAAGCAAGTGACTGAGCCATATCGATATGTACCCACCTATCTTTATACTTCATTGTCATGTCAACCAGTGAAGCTGCATCCTCGTTACTAAACCCACAACTATGTACAGAAACACCCGTACCACTACTACTACTCAATTTTAAATTATAATCAATCATCGCTGCTAGAGGTCTCATGTAGATCATAGGTCGATACATTTCAGGAATGTAAGGTAAACACAATAGAAATAGTATTACTATCCCCATTGTAATCCATCGACTACTACTACTTCTTGTCAATGTAATGTAAATAAAAGTTGTTTGTACTGAAAGTAACATGGTTACAAAGTCCAATCGACAGTACCCAATGAATGGCACCGCGACCCATGTATTGGCACTAGCAACAACTGCACTGCTGTAGACCCAAAGAACTGACACCAAAATGAATACGACAGTGATAATTGATTCGACTTTCTTCATTTTAGACTGATATTGTTGTTTATAATTGACATCTCTCTTGTTTATAATTGTTGCCTTCTTGTTGTGGTTGTCAAGACCAGCTACATTGGTAGCTATTTTGCGTTGGCTCAACATTATTACCACATGCTATAAGTTGTTTATTATGAGTATTATTCTTAAGAACTAAGATCACCAAAGTATTATAGTGTATGATGCGCACATGTCTATGATATGACTCTTATAATAAGAAGCTCGGCGTTTGTTGTTCCCAGATTTAGTTCAACTCTGTTTCAAAGAAGATAAAGAACGAGAACACTAATATAACATACTTTATATAAGGTAACTTTACTGCGCAAACAGGCTAGCCGAGCGTAGCGAGGCTAGTATATAGTGTATGATGCTGCGGCGCTTGTATGTTGTCCAAAATTAACTGAATTTAGCGATCGAACCTCCATGACGAATGTAAAGATGAGCTCGGTACGATATTGGATAGACATATGCTATATGGATAGTCTGCAAATTTCAAGAAGACTTAAAATATAAGGTAGTATTAGGGGATTCATCTTCACTGCCATCCAACTCAATATCGCGCAAAGTGAAGAGATATGAATCCCAATAGAAATACGTTTGATGCATTTGTGAATGAGCAAAGTAGCAGCAGCAGTAGGAACAGCGATGGTGAAGAAGAAGATGATGATATTGAAATAGATGAAAGGGTGTATGATTCTGCTATTGATGAATCAGATAGCACTTCTACAGATAATCAGAGCGATAACGACGAAGACAATATATGTGCAATATGCTTTCGAAAGGAGGATGGGTGGCCACCTGATAAATGGAGACGTCTGGTCACATTGCCCTGCTGTGGTAGTAATGGAAGGGAAGAAACATCCTCAACACGATTTTGTCATGCATGCATATTACATCTTGCTGATGCTGTTCGTCCAGGCGAGATTGCAGATGATGAGTACCAACACAATGTCTTAGACGAATTACCAACTTCAAGTACAGTTAGAATGTTTTACGGTGAGAATGATTGTCAGACCCTCACAAAACGATTTATATGTTGCCCACGTTGCAAGGATATATGCGTCGTTGATATACTGAATCCAACGAGAGGTGTAAATTTAGATTGGCTAAATCCAACAAACGCCAAATCAATGTCACTGCAAAGGCCGAAGTTCCATGAAAGATGTAAATTCATTGGTAAGAAGATTGGGATTGCTGTTATACTACTGAGAATACCATTTTTTCATCACAAAATGATTCCCTTGGAGGGATTGTTGGGGAGAGGTTCCAAGAAGGAAGATGTGCTACGGCTTGTAAAATGTGGTATCATCCGAAGGACAAGTAATGCAGATATGTTCAGGATGGAATTGGGGGATCAAAATGAATTGAAGAAGCTATTACGACTAAACGAAAAGAAGATTATGTGGTGTCCAATGATGGAGGAGCTATTGGAGAGCCTTTATGAGGCTGCTATCAAGCAATTTGAACGACATCACTATTGCAATGCAATTCAAATGATTCTCCGCTATTTGTATTACTACAGTTATAGTTTAGGGGAGGTGCGTATTATACATCCGTGTACCACAAATGATGAATGGCGGGTATTAGTACTGGTTGTATTTGTTACGTCAATTATGCTCTACCTCACATATTTGCCAACCGTCTGGTTTACTCACACTGTGTACGGTGCACTGGCCATTCAGTTTTCATTGTATCTAATGGACCTAGGGATAGGGTTAGTAACACTGTTTATACTTTTAATACCATTGATAGTAGTGGTTTGGGTAGCAATCAATGGAATGAAGGACGCTTTAGAAGGTGTTGTTTGGTTTAGTTGGTTTTATCTTGGGAGGACAAAGATAGGTTCTAATGAAGGTTGGAGGGGTGTCAACGCAAAGGAGTCAAACCGTATCAATGCAACCATTACTGGGAATTACCATTAACTTCTTAACATTGTACGATCATCCTAATCTTTTTACTGATACCCTACTTGTATCTATCATAGTCTAGAAGACCGAACATGATTCCTTTTTATATTTAGAAGTGACAGTGAGCACTGTCAAGGGAAGTCCTCACCAAAGCCAAAGATTCAGGCTAAGTAATCTATCGCTATTGTATAAAAGAAGACCTACTTACACGCTGATTTTGATATTCTACTTATAGATTCTATGTATCAGAAGTGGTCCTGCTTGGTTTCTTCTGCTTATTAGCATACTTCTCATTGTTCTGGCGCTTAGCAAGGGTGGATCGAAAGATTTTGTTAAAGCTTTTATACTCCCTGTGCTGTGTTTTCTGCACAGACCTAAACTTGCCGGATATTAAGTGATCCGAAGAGAGTAAACCGAGCTTTACGAGCAACATCGAGAAGAGATCAGGTGCACAGTGAACAAAATCTAGAAGGATGGGCATTACACCAACTCCTTTGTATTCACTTAGTACACCAGGGAGGAAGCGCATAATAGGAAAGTGTCGCCAAGAACGTATATTGTCTATATGCATCCAGCCCCGATTGCTTATTCCCAATGTAAAACCATCATCCCCTCCTGCTCGAACTTCATGCCACCACCAAGCTGGGATGAATAGGATGTCTCCAGGTTTGGTTGTAACTGTCATCTTAGGGATTGAATCCCAATGAGCCGGGCGTTTGAGATTGATCCATCCATCGCTATACATTCCCATCCCAAATAAAGACTGTACCTCATGCATAGGCCGCATTCTCATTGTGTATCTTGGATCAACAAGTGTCCAGTTTCGTTCGCCGTGAACTGGTTATACATGTATTTCGAGGATGATATCGTATATTTACATCATGTATACAAGTGAGATTGTGATTCATCATATACCGCTACACACATATATAACATGTGCATATCTTCTTACCTTGGAAAAATATGTTTTCCATCACAGCACAATGGAAGCCAACGCCTGAAATTGTCTCAGTCTCAGCACCCGTCCATCCAAAGAACAGCTCTCCATCAATACCATCAAAGACATCACACATTTGGTGCAGCTGATTGTCAATGAACTGGAAGTAACCAGAGGACGAGTTATCATTTTGCTTCATAGTATTGTATATGTTGCCAAGTGTGTCTTTGTTGAAGTTAGCATAAAATTTAGGCTGCTCGTACATGTCCTGTAATAACACCCTTCGAGATAAAGGCCTTCGTTTCCAAGGGCAGGAGGCAATGTCATGCATCTTTTCATCGAAAGCTTCCATATCTGTTGCTAAAACAGAATAATTACCAAAGTTACGCATCAGCCATTCAGGTGAGAACTCGGTAAATGTTTTGTTTGCCCTTGCAATAAAGGGAGAAAACCGACCGCCTTTTGTGCTCAACAATGTCTCCTGGCAGGCTTTTGCATGATACGGTTCACCATTGAAGAAGTCCACCTCTCGAACAGGAGTGGATTTGGCATATGTGTGATCGTTTTCCAGGCTTTTCTCAAGCCGTTCAACAAGTGTTCGTAGGATCCACGGATCATACTACGTTATCACGATTTATGAAGATGAAAGAGAGGAGATAGAGTAACATATGTTAGTACATTGTTACTTGCAAAGGCAAACACATAAAGACAAACTAAGGTCAAATGAAGCAGTCAACTCGAGACTTCATATCAAACAACCTACAAGTCACGACAACAATACAAACGCGGACTTTCCTGGTAGCACATTGGTTTATCCTTGCTGTCTTTAATCAGCCGCTTGTACGCGGCTAAGAGAATTGGATGAAGAGTATATTTCATGCCCTCATATGAGAAAGCAAGCATGGCACCTAATTCCACATCATAGAGCAACATGCCAAGAAATACTGGTAGTAAAATAATGACGATACTAATTGGTGAATAGGACATCATCCTTTGATTGTTTATGTAGATTATGTGTAGTCTTATGTGTTGGAGATTGGATATTTTATATCTTGTACTGATAGAGAGTGTTAACATATTCGGTAGATTATCGTATAGGGAGAGGGATATTCAATATGATGAGAAAGAATTGAGGATAAGCAGAGTATTCATGGATATGAAATACATAATGCATAATTGCAATATCGTGAGAGCAAGAGCCCGATCACATAATATAATAATAATATATATATATACATATATATCGTCAAGAAGATCGCCTTACCTTATGAGTTCTGATCAACTCCCCTTAGCGTCCGTAGTACAACCTATTGTCAAGGATATCATTGAGACATATCTCACTCAACAAAGCGGTGACAAACAAAGTAATGTCATTCAATGTAGATGGCAGTTTGAAGTTTGACTCCCGGGATTAACACCATTGAGCAAGTGTTGCCCTAAAGAGAGGCAGCATCAGTAGTAGAGATATAATAGTTATAACATTCGATATGAACTACTACCATTCCTAATAGATCCGATAGAAGAAGCTATTTGGTACATACTGCTATAAAAAAAACATAGAACACGCAGCATGGGGAGAAAATAACAATATAGAGATTAGAGATACATACATCATAAACAACCTGTCAATCAGACGGAAACAAAATCGACCAATTTATAAACTTTACTACTCACATACATTGATATATACAGTTTGCAATCAAAGAAGTATTATTGTATAATAAATCCAAATAGGCAGTGTGTGGATCTACAGCGTTCATATTATTGGTTGGATATTCATATATTATTGGATACGAGAATAGAATTCAAATTGGACATATCTTCTCGCACATCAATCAAAACATCTGATATTCACTACTATCACTACTGTAATACAACCAGCATAAACTCACAGTTTGTCTCTCGAAAAGAATGGCTGATTCAGCAAAACCTCGCACATTAAAACCCGAACTACTTGTCAACCAAGTATTACATATATCATTATGTCTCTTCTGTGCTTTGGGAAGTTTGTTCTTTGCCTATAAGTTCGTTGTGTATCACACACTTCCGATATGGACATATCTGGCGAGTTTTATGGTTGTGGTGGGCATTCAAAGCTGGAAGAATGGGTCCAACGTGTTTAAGGCGATGAGAAATGAAATAATATGTGTACTGAAAGATGTATTTGGTACTCCGTGTATACTCTTGTACAATATTGGACGACACACAAATCATGACAACAACAAAAACAACGCCATTCACAACCACAATGTCGACAATAATAATAACAACACCAACTTTTTTCAAAAATGGCTGATGTGGCTTTCTATGATTTCTATGTACAACGAGAGTTATGGTCCTTTTAGCATTACGGTTATGTTTTTATTTGTACTGCCAATCAATGTACTGAATGCTGTTTGGGCGGATGCTAGAGGTTTGAATCTGGTGCAATCTATTATTGTGGTCACTCGATTTATCTTCCTCACATTCGGGTTCATGCAGTTCTTTTGTGTAGCTACTCATTTGGCATATCATCGATTTGTTTCACACAGATCATTCCAATCAACGAATCGGTTTATCACCTTTATCATATGTATTATTGGTTCATTGGGTGGGCAACGTGGCCCTGTAAGTAACTCCTTCACTTTGTTGTCTATTCCATCATGTGTAAACAAAACCTCACTCCTTGCTCCTCTTTTATAGCTCTGGTGGGCATCCATTCATCGTAGGCACCACAAATATTGTGATACCCTAAAAGATATACATAGTCCCAAGATCCATGGCCCTCTCTATGCGCATGCAGGATGGTATGTGGATAGAAGACACTTTCGAATTGACCCAAATTTTGTGACAGATTGGATCAAATCGAACCCCGAACTGCTCTTGATCGACGCAACAGCTTGTATCCTTCAACGATACTTTCTTCGCTATTGTCCCATCGTCTTAGTACATGTGAACAAGTTCATATTGTTCAAAACGAGAGAAGTAATATTGTCCTTCGTACCCATTCATCTTAGGTCAATGGCAATCAGCATCTTGCGGGTTCTCCTTATTCCACTGAAAACACAGGGTGCGGATTGTGCCGTATTCATGGGTTTTATACTTTCCCTCCATTTCACAAGTTTTGTCAACTCCGTATGCCATGAGTGGGTCGACAATAACAATGAGGAACAACCATGTCAGGCAAGAATGGTGGCATGGGTTGGATATTTGAACGGAGGTGACGGTTTCCACGGCAATCACCATGGAAATGCCCAGGCGGCAAGGGCTGCACCAACAGGGTGCTTTGATTTGACATATACTGTGATCAAAGGTATGGAGTGGCTAGGACTTGTGAGTATCCCTGCATCTGACAGAGAAAGGGTAGCTTGAAAGTTTGAGAAATGACTTACGATATTAGAAATACAAATCATCACTGTGAGTACAAGTTACAAGCAAGTAATACTAATAATACAATACGCAAGAGTGGATGAAAATTACCAATTTATTTCATTAAGTATCATCCGTACTCCATCAAAATCCGTACGTTGGATTCCGGATACTCCTTTGAAATTAATACGCACGTACTTGAAGTGGATCTTAAGGGTGGCGGGCAGACGGTGGTTGGTGGTGACCGTTTTGTCGCGACAACAGAATCACGGTTCTGAAACGAACAATAATGATCAGAATAGATAATATCGGGCGTCCGTCTTAAGCGTCTTTTAGGCTAGAATACGCAATAAATATACCCATATGCGAAGTAAAGAGCATCTCTGATCTCATTGAAGATTATCTCGTGCTCATTTTTGAGATAATTGACGTGCGTACGTCTCATTTGAGATTGAAGCCATTCTTCTCTATATCTAATAAACACCACGTCGTAAACCAACACATAACAAGCAGGTAACCAACACAATAATAAACAGAATCAATTCCTCACATAAAATATCAACCATGGCAGAGGATAATACACCAGATACTCCCAACGCAACTGATCCTTTGCAGGCTGAAGAGGGGGTAACCTTGGAAATACCCCCCGCTAAGGAGACAACAACAACAGCAAGCATACTCACAAGGAGAAGTAGTACCAAGAAGAACGATTCAGATCTCAATGAGGACAAGACTAGTAAGTATAGCATTACCCATTTGCATATTTTGTAACATTACATATTGTATACGCCAGTGCCACTGCCAAACTTACTCACATGATATCTGATACAGCACCACGTCGTGAGTCGTTTGTTGATAGCACCAACAGTACAAGGAAAGTACTAAATCGATTCGATCTTAATGGGGACGGCATCATCTCGCAGAGTGAGGCCAACTTAATGGCAAACGCAAATGTTTTAGAAGAGAATGAAAAGAAGAGTAAGTGCTAGCTGTGTCTCTTAGTTATTAACTAGTTATATGCATGCATGAACACTTCGTATCGTATCCACATCTAAGTTTCTAACACACTCATCCATTCCTCAATGTCAATAGAGTACAAGTTCATTGCCATTATCACAATTGTCCTCCTTGTCCTTACTCTTACAGCCAATTTCGGATTAACCATTGCAACGTAAGATATTACTTGCTTGTCCAACACTTCTGTGTCTTCTATTTATTTGACATCATAGATTTAATACTAACATATGCATATAACTGTTTTCTTTCATCTATATATTCTTTTGGTACAACAAATCACCATACACAGCATCTACCTCACTCGTCAGTTTGATATTGTAGATGGTACCTTAGTGGACAAATCTACTGGGGAACAATTGACCACCAAGACTCATGGAAATCTTGTAGCGGCTACATTGTTTGGTGAAATTGATGGTGCTGGCCGTCTACTTACGGACAACATATGCTTTTCAACCGCCAGCATGGATGAAGACATGCGGGAAACAATGTTAGCGAACTACCTTAATGGCGAGTCAGTACGTTATACCGCCACGGTTAATGGCCAAGTCGAGAATGGTGTAGTGAAATTCATTGATACACCACGCCCGGTAGACCTCTTTACGAGTGATCCTGAAACTTGGGACGGTGAGTTAGACATTGACGGTTTCGGTGAATATTTGGAGAGGGTATTTGAAGAGTTTGATGCTAATCCGCCCGTTCATGGAGATGAAGTAGATCCAGAATCCTGTGTTTTGTACCATGAAGTCGTTTGTGCAGAATGCGCAGCAACAGGTGACCAAGATGAGTTCTTCATGTGGTGTTGCGGCACCACCGATCAAGCATTGTTCGGCACTGGGAATTGTTGCGTTGTTAGTTATGAACAACTTGATGGACAACAGGATACGAGGCGTCTGGGTAAGTGCACTAGTGCTAAAAGACGAAGAGGAGGGTTTTGAACTTCTTCCAAAGGGTGAAGATTAAATTTAGGATTCAGTTTAGTATGTGAGTGATGACCACGGGGGTGTAGAGTGTGCTGGTATAACTGACTTGCACTTTTGGGGGTTATGGTCTGTTATTTGTTATAGAGATCACTTTTGCTTGGCTGGTAGCTAGCTTGTGAGGAAGCAGTTAAGAATATAAAGATCGCTTGATTCACTACTTCTATCGATCTAGGTAGCTACTAGCTTATGACATCTAGAACACTGCCGCCTTGCCCGTATTTACCACTTGGGAGTATCAGTTATCAGGGTGAAATTTGGAGATATTTAAGATACTTCTAGGTTTTACTCCAATATACTTTTAAGATTATCAAACTATCCTAGAGACTTACAAACAACATATACATACTTTCTTAACATGTGGATAGACAGCAACTACATGAGACATCACAGTCTACCCTAGCCAATTCCAATTGTGGGAGATGACAAATCTCTTCAGGCATACTATACAACTCCCCATCGATGCTATTATCTTGCAACAGAATTTCCCTCAATGAGGCACAATTGGAGTATTCTGTAGGAATAGGTCCGTTCAAGTCGTTATTTTGCAAATGCATCGTTTGAAGACGAGGTAGCTGTCCCAATTCTTTCATGAGGGTTCCTGTAATATAATTATCACTCAAATTGATGTGACGGAGATTCTTTAACTGCCCAAGCTCAGAAGGAATACTTGACTTGATTCCCCAAGTGAAGTATCCTTGCTCATCATTGTAATTAGATTGTAACTTCAAGCTTTTAAGACTAATCATGTTCCCATACTCTTGAGGTATCGTAGATGACAGCCAGTTATAGCTCAAGTCTAACTCCTCAAGCATTTCCAATCTACCTAAGGCTGGCGGCAGTTGACCTTCAAAGTAGTTCCCGCTAAGTTGCAATCGTCGTAATGAAATCAACTCACTTAGATTTGGTACAAGACCAGATAATGAATTGTCGGCCAAACTCAGACTCTCAAGGTTTGTCAGTTGATTCAACTCCGCTGGAACTGAAGTGATGAAGCCCCGTTGACCAGATACATCCTGACGATAGTTGTTTTCTAGATTCAAATCCTTCAATGATATCAAGTCACCAATCTCTGATATTATACTACCACCGAGATTATTGCCACCCAACCATAGTACCTCAATCGAACTGAGGTGCTGAATACTCTTGGGTAACGTCCCGGTGATATCATTACCATTCAAGTAGAGTGATTCAAGATGCGTCCATTCCGAGAAGAAATATCTTGGAATACTGCCTCTTAATCCACAATTCTCGAGATTCAGATATGTCAAGGCTGGCAAGTCACCAAGGGATGATGGCAACGACGCCACGATAAACTCATTCTTCTCCTCTTCTTCCGCATCGAAGTCATTCCCTAATGAGAGTACATATAGAGTATCTTTCAACAGTGATATCTCTGGTATGAGCTCTCCAACCAAGTGATTTTGACTTAGTTCCAACTTACTCACTTCTCCACCAAGACATGTCACTCCGTACCAATTACATTCATGTACGGTAGGTTCAATCCATCCCTCATTGTCAATCCACTCATCTCCATTTGTAGCAAAATAGAGTGACGATAGTATCCAGCGTTGTACAATCTGTTCATCTGACAGTCTACTAACATCACTACTAGTATATATCCACTCAAACGCTAAAAATTGAGCTGACTCTTCATTGGCATCAAATGCTTGATACCGTGTATCAGTAGCCGACATTGCCTGCTTACTAGATGGAGAGGCAGTAAGTATAACATTTTGTATTCGCAAGTACTCCTTAACTTCAGCAGCGTAGCTGTCTTCTTCGGGTACAACGGGAACCATTCGTAAAGCTTCAACGGGTTTCTTCGTGATGAACTTGCTTGGAGATATCGTCGGCGTGCCAATCGGAGATGACGAAGGATGATTGGATGGAGATTGTGTGGATGGACTAACTGTTGGTTGAATTACTTGAGCCGTACCTAAGATATAGTGTGTGAGATATAGATATATGTGTGATGAGATATAACAGCACTCTATCATCATATAACAAGCAAGCAGGGAAATATAAACACACTCACCATCACATGTCTTTTCACAACTACCATCCAAACAGAAGGTACAAACTCCTAATCCATCACCTGTCCCAGCCGCTACCAATTCCTGATTATCCCCCGAACCAAGTTTCACTCGACTAATTTCCCAACTTGTCTCCTCCAAGAAGGTGCCACCCGATAGCTCGACAGTATAACTAACATCTTGTTTCAAACATAGATACTCTGATTCATTATATATGATTTCTTCTTCATCACTTTCACTAGTACTATCTCTCTCAAGTCCTACATCACTCTTATTTGTGTTAGAATCACCCCATTGGATAGTACCACTGCTTCCATCAAGTAAACCCGACTCGGGGGTATTACCCTGTGGATTTAAATGTGGATTGTTGGCACCATCACTGCCATCAGAATTCTTGGAATGATTTATATCTCCTAATCCAGATCCATATTCAACATTACCATCGGCGTCCCAAGTGATGGATCCACTGGGACCTGCGATGGTACCACCTTTTGTCATATCTAATCCTCTTCGTTGTTTATAATACCCTCTATCTGGATTGATACCATTCTTCCAATGTGCTTTAGTTGAATCAGCTTGAGATATATCAATCTTGATTACTCCTCTTTCCATGTCTAATGTTCCTACGAATAAAGCATCGTTAATATCATTTCGTGATACTAACGCCGTCTCTTTAATAATTAGTTTGGTTGATCCCCAACCATCTCCAAAAGGGTAGCCATCGCCACCTGTATCATATAGCCATAATCGGTATAGATTGAAGTTGGATGGACAATTACCATTGAGGGCTTCGTATGATGCCGATGGTGAGTATGTCGGATGATTAGTTGTTGGTGCTATATTTACCGGTTGAACCTTATCAATTGTTGACGGTGTTATTACTGCATTAGTACTATAATCAGATATATTGTTATTATCCACAGTTCGATCTGTAGAACTTAGCTTGAATGATTGAGCATAGGATACATCATCACCACTACCAGCAAATAACGAGACATCTTCAATAAGTAGTGACTTTGATAATCCATGTGAATAATAGAGTGGATTGTCATTCTTTATACTTTCAATTGCAGGTATTTCCAAATCCCACCAAGATCGAGCATGAACTAAAGACGATTGGATGATTATTGCAATGCAAATAATAGTTATGAGGATACTCTGTTGATTATTCATTGTTGAGGACATCTTATCTCTCACCATACGCCACCGTTTTATTATTGTTCTACTTAATACTATTCTTTGGGCTGCTAGCGGATAGTACCTATGTATGAACTGCACATCGAGAAGTATGAGAGAGGAGTAACATCTAATACTAACATTCATGCGAGTAAGTCACGCCTGATCACGCCCGCCGTGAAAACTCAGGACTTCACGTGAGATCGATCACACTTTTTTTCTTGACATATTGTCAAGTCATTAGGATACTCATCACAAGAACTCAAAATAGGGTAAATCGCGATTTAAAGAGTTTTCAGCATGAAAATGACTTTAGGATCAACATCAAAATGGTGCTTGCTCTCGTAGGCTCTAGCTCATTAGCGGAAGGTGGTAGAAGTAATATAAAGGATGTTACTAGTGCCTAATAATGTCTTTCAACATCGATGTAGGTCGATATTGTAATGGACGGCGGTTAAGTTGGTCGAATTCTCTCTCAAAGTCAAGTCATGAAAAATCACACATTTGCACAACTTTATATTGAATATCATCAATATGCATGTGTTGATGGGTTTGGTTATTATCTGGTGTATATACCGATCATTTAGTAGTGTTAGATGGGCCGGATGATCTTTTTTGCTACCCAACGATACCCTGGCGATGTAAATTTGTGTCTCAATTGTGAGTATATAATTGTTGTCATATAATATTGAATTATTCATTTGTTGGTCAATCTAACGCTTATACGCTATCTGATATACCCACATTACTCAGACTACATTTGCATACATATAAAAGAGTAGGAGATAAGTGGGGTTGGTGTTTGGGAGCGTGTAACAATACGAACTTTGTAATTAATTTGTGGGATGGGGAAAGATGAGGAATTATTGATTGAAATGCCAGGGATGGGATATTATTGCTTTTAATGCTTAAGAGGAACCTGGAGAGGTAGGTTTATCACTTTATTATAGTGTGAACAAGTCAATCCGTCCAATCTGCTGCTCCGTATGCATTAATCCTGGTAGGAATGGGCACTATATTTTCCGAGTAGGAGATTGTGAATTGTGATAGTCCATTGGATTTAGGAGAGGTCTTGAACGAATGGGGCGCTACTTCGTATTACCACTGCTGTTATATATTCAATGTATGTATGGGTTCTAATAATTACTCACCAAAGAGAACGTTATGGAGTTGAGAACAAACTCTACAAGTTGTGGGAACATAATCATACCACATTTATTATTTATTCTATTTACAGTTATCGAAAACAATAGTATAAGGATTCATTTAATCAAATGCATTATATACTTATTTAATAGCACGTGGCGTGAAGTCGTTGCCTTGTACATCATATGTGAGAGAGCTGTCCTGCCATTCTTTCGACATAATGTGTTCCGATCTGTCGCAAGAGATTTGGTACCTCTCTCCTTACTCCCTTCTCATCCACTGAAGCAGCTATATGATTCCTCGCTCGTATAACTTGTCTCAATACATAAACCATCAATATCAGGCACGTTTACCGAACCTAATTATGAAATAGTCTAGTCTCTAATCACCAATACAGAGACCATAAATTGAGGAAAATTGGGACGTTTTGCATCGAATACAACGGAAACATCCCCCACAATAACCCCACAACGCATCCCAAGCATAGATATGACTGTTAACTACTCTGGGGATGTATAGAATTCCGTAGGAAAGCATTACAATGAGCTCAATCCTTTATATTTAGATGGATATATGCACCAAAACATCAGTAACTTACCTGTAGTAAATATCCTGACGTTCGCTGTCACAATAACCCACCACCACACATACCCTCAAACAATAACTAATTGAGGGTATGACGTATCGGGAGTAGCACGATATCCACCGCATGAGGAGCCACGACAATACGAGTATGTGATGTTTTGGAGGAATCATGTCAAAGCTCCTTTTTGACGGCAGTGGTGGCGTCTCCAAGTCGCCGTTCCGAACCAACCAACCACATTAGCCCATCCATATGCAACCAAACTCAAATAATATCCAACAGTTTGACCATTGGCGCCGTCCTATGTTACTCTACGAGAGCACAACGCAATCGACTTTTGAGATGCTCTTATGTTTAGCTAGCCCACCCCAATTTTGGCAAACGTACGTACGGCTTACCCCAATTTTGGAACCGTATTGTACGGCTTACCCCAATTTTGGCAAAACGACGGACAGACCGTTAAATCGCGCGCTGAGTTCTTGTGTCATACATAGGTAGTTCTGGCTATTAGAATGGTCAAGACGCATTCAGAGATTAATACAGCATCAAATAGAATTGTTCCCATCGTATTAAATGAGACAGTGAATCAAGTAGCGTCGTCAACAATGACAACAATGTCAACTTCAGAACAAAATTCTTCCCAGACTGCAGTGGAAAAAAATGGTGAACCATCACATTCACAACATGAAGAACATGGATTTGAAAACGATGGTACATTATCTAAATCACCACCATCTAAATCGTCCTTAGAAATATCATCAGGCAATACTGAAGATAATAATTATCCAACACAATCACCAAGATTTGGTGGTCTATCCGAATTAGTCGATACATCCATCCGTTCTATACATTCAGCCTCATCACATATTCTTAATGCATTTATTAAAGTAAATACTGAACCATTGGCAACATTTGCAATATCAGCCAAAGATTTAAGTGATGTTTCATCTGAACGCACTCCACAATCATTAGCACGTGTATTATCAAAAGCTGCTAAGAATTTACCACCGGTATTGCCTGGTGAGGAAGAGAGTTTAAGTAATGTTAAGTTACAGATTGAATCATTAGTTCAACGTATTGGCACTACAGATGATCCTAATTCACATGAACATCACACTAGTGTAATTGATCCATTAAAGATTAAGAAATTAGACAATAAAGAAGATGTTGAAAGACACAAACATGATTTGGAACTGGCAGCAAACGCCTTAGCAACAGTTATCTTACGTTCGAAACCTGAAGAGGGTATATCAAACACTCAAGGTGATATAGAGTACCGCACTCAAGTATTCGGTACCAATGCAATTGCTAATAAAAAATTAGACTCATTTCTTAAATTATGTTGGGATGCTGTACAGGAAAGTCCGCGTTTAGTATCTACTTTTCATTTGACTTATCTTGCCTTTATTTGACCGTCTTTGCAAAACCACATGAACTAACATAGGTTACTATCGTCTCTCTTTATCTTCATAAAACCTTGATAACATCGCATCTTCCAGGACTTTGTATTAATAATGTTAATTATATTGGGTATCATTGGTATTGCTGTTGAAACGACTGTGGGTGTAGAGGAGGGTGAAAAGTGTGGTGCCTGTTGGATAGAAGGTGCTGCAATCTTGGCAGCTGTATTGATTGTGGTACTAGTTACAGCTACCATTGATTATCAAAAACAATTTGCCTTTGTTAGATTAACAAGAAGTTTACATGAAACGAATACAAAAATGGTAATACGAGATGGGAAGCAAGTTAGTGTAATTGATGATGATATTGTAGTTGGTGATATATTATCAGTGAACGCCCACAATCTTGCGAGTATACCAGCTGATTGTGTAGTGTTAGGGCCGCCGATTAGTGGTGGATTGAAAATGGATGAAAGTACATTAACTGGTGAAAGTGTATTGATTACAAAGAATCCAGGTGACGTAGTTTTAAGTGGTACTACGACAATACAAGGATCAGCAAAAATGGTTGTCATCGCTGTAGGTGTGAATAGTGTCGCGGGTAAAATCAAGGCTCATGTCTATGATTCATCAGATCATGACGGCGAAGGTTTGGATGGAGATGATGATAGTCCACTATTCATCAAACTTGAAAAGATTGCCAAACAAATTGGTATCGCTGGAACATGTGCTGCTCTTCTATCACTAACTGTCAATTGTATCAAGGGCTTTGGTTTTGGTAATGAACCAATATCTGTTTTGATTGAATATATTGTTGTTGCTATTACAGTGTTGGCCGTTGCTGTACCGGAAGGTCTTCCGCTAGCTGTGACACTTGCCTTGGCATTCTCGTCAAGTAAAATGATGAAGGAACACAATCTTGTCAAACATTTAGATGCGTGTGAGACTATGGGATGTGCGACAACAATTTGCACGGACAAGACGGGAACCTTGACTGCCAACAAGATGACTGCTCGTGCATTATATACCAATGGAACCGATTTCAGTTGTACTGATCCAAGCATGTCTCTTGGTGAGTATGTGACTTCCAATGTCGACAAGCCGACACAACAGACACTGGATATGTTGGCTACTCTCATAGCAATTGATACAATGGATGAAACGACACTTGAGATGGAACCCGACAAAAAGAAGATCAAGCGCTGTTCTGGTAATCCAACTGAGGTGGCATTACTTGCATTTGCAAGTACAATTGGTGAGAATTACCAAGACATTCGAGAGAGTACACGAGGTCGAAGTGACAAGGGTGATTTGGCTGAATATCTCGTTGAGGGGAAACAAATCCAATTCACATCTGCTAGAAAAATGATGTCATGGGCTGTACCAAAGGTTGAAGGTGGATATCGTGTGTATTCGAAAGGTGCCAGTGAAGTCATCTTGGCTCGATGTAATCGTCAACTATCAAGATCAAGTGAGGATGAGGAGTTGACCGAGTCTTTGCGTCAAGATATTCTAAACGGTGGCGAGGCATATGCACGTCGGGGAATGCGAACACTTTCAATGGCCTATAGAGACCTCCCCGATGGTGTCGACATTGATGCCAAGAGCGGTAGTATCTTAAATGTTGACGGCTCGGAAGCATTTGAGATTGAGACTGACCTATCATTTGTTGCACTTGTGGGTATCGAAGATCCCCTACGACCCGAGGTGCCAGGGGCTATTGAAAAGTGTTATGATGCCGGTATTGATGTTCGATTAGTTACAGGAGATTCTCCCAACACTGCCGTATCGATTGCCTACCAAGCTGGTGTATTAAAAGACTTTCACTTTACTGAAGGCTCCACCGAGAAGACTGCAATCAATCTAAAACAAAATGTATTGATGGAAGGTAAGGTTTTTCGTCGAAAGATATATCGTAGTGATGAGGATGGAAATAAGTTTGATCAAACTGCGTTTGATAAGATTTGGCCTCATCTTCGAGTATTGGCGAGGAGTTCACCTGATGACAAACTTACCCTAGCACATGGTCTTAATCAGTCTACTTTGTTTACAGACAAGTCTGCATGTCGAGAGCTTGAAAAGGAAGATAACATCCTCGTCTTTCCAGATAGGCAAGTTGTAGCCATGACGGGTGATGGCACAAATGATGCACCAGCGTTGAAACGAGCTGATATTGGCTTTGCCATGGGAATCTCTGGTACACAAATTGCCAAAGATGCAGCAGACATCATATTGCTTGATGATAACTTTGCCTCAATTGTAACAGCTGCCAAGTGGGGCAGAAATGTATACGCTTCGATCCAAAAGTTCTTGCAGTTTCAACTTACCGTGAATATATCTGCGGTGACGACTGCACTTGTAGGGTCATTTGCATATGCCAAATCACCATTGGCAGCTATTCAACTGTTATGGGTCAATCTACTCATGGATGCACTAGCGTCTTTAGCTCTTGCTTCGGAGCCACCAACAGATGGACTGTTACAACAAGACCCAGTCAATCGATCCAAAAGTATTATATCGACGCGTATGTGGGGTAATATGCTTGGCCAGGCATCTTACCAAATCATTGTCATTATGGTTCTCTTGTTCAAGGGCCCTGATATTTGGGGTTTTCCACCCGGGCATATATTTGAGAAGGAAACAAACGAAAACTCTGTGCATTATACATTTATCTTTAATGCATTTGTTTGGATGCAGCTCTTCAATGAGATAAATAGCAGATCTTTACAAGGAGAATGCAATGTGTTTCGTGGTATAGAAAAGAATCCTCTCTTTTGCGGTATTCTCGTAACAACAGCAGCGTTACAAGTGATAATGGTTGAGCTGGGGGGTAAGGCAATGCATGTCTCCGAAGATGGCCTTGACCCATATTATTGGGGACTGAGTATTGTATTTGGAATCGCCAGTTTACCGATACAACAGGTCATCAATGTTTTATATAACTTTGTACATAAATATCACGGTTTGTGGAGAGAACGAAGACGAGTTAAAGCAAGTCGTCGGTTGAGCACAAGGCATGTTTCTGCTGGACTGTAAGGTTTGTATGTATATATGAAGCGAGGAGATAAGGTTAATACATGTTATAGCAAGGAAATGTAAATTAAGTTGTGATGAGTGTTAATGTGAAGAAGTTTACGAAGTCGGGAAGTCGTGTTCTCATAGCTGTTAACACTAAAACTTCTTTGTACAAAGGATAGTCATGTCTGATACAAAGAATCACAAAAACAGTGAAGAAGCAACCGCCACCGCCTCCGCCAATGTTTCAGTCGTTGAGGTAGCTATATCACTTGCCACTGAATCAGAGGAAGAAGATATAATAGCATCGCTCACATCTGATGTACTCGTTGCTGTCAATACTTCAGTGATCGAGTCGGATGTATGATGCACTGTGTTATCACCTGCGGCACTGGCTATGACATCTCCATCGATATCATGATCTAGATCTACATTTTCTTCAGTTTGTTGTTCTGACAGATCATTTGTATCGACTTCACCCACATCAGATGAAGAAACCTCAATATCTTCTTTCTTTTCTATTGATTCTTTGTCACTCTCTTCTTCCGATTCAGGTTCAACCCCCTCATCATTCTCCTCTTTGATCTCCTCCTCTGCTTTGATCTCATTGCTGTTGTCTTCGTCTTCTGGTTCTTGTTCACTCTCATTCTCGACAACATCTTCAACTTTTGATATTGATTCTTCAGCGACCTCTTCATTTACACTGCTTGAAGATGCCTCACCATCGATGGAATCTTCAGCCTTGCCAACTGCATCATCAATAGCGTCTATAAGTGTGTTCACTTCCTTGGAACTATCTTCTAACACCTTTAATGCTTCCTCATCACTTGCAGTGTCTTTCTGTATTGCCTCGACAAGTTTCTCTGCCGAATCTTCGTCTGCTTTGATATCAGCTGCATCTTTAGTCAATGCTTCTTTCAAGGCTTCGCTGGACTCTTCAGAATTGAAATCTTGTACTGAAGTCTTGGCATTTCGAACAGCGTCAATCGAGCCTGCTGCCTTTTCATCCAATGCTTCGACAGCTTCTGCTTCCATTTTGAGTTTACTTCCCACTGCATCGGCAATACTTTCAGCAGCGGACAAGTCCTCCTTCACAATGTTTGCTGTCTCATCTACTGTATTTGAAACTGCGTCTATCGTTGCACCACCTTCGGTACCTTTTAATGACTCGGTGAGTTTTTCCGTCGCATCAATCGCCGAAGTGAGCCGATCTCCAGTCTTTTCCAACTCTGTCATGATATTCTCATCTTCAGTTGCAATCGTTTCAGCTGTCTTGGCAACCGAGTCAGCCACTTTGATTGATTCTTCTATGTTATTTGCTTTTTCCTCTAACTTCTCAGTCAATTGTTCCTTTTCTGAATCAGTCAAACCCTCGCCTTCAGCCACAGCTGCTATTGCCGATTGAACAACTTCTTCCGCCTCCTCAAGAGATGATACAACACTCTGAACAACTTTCTCCAGGTCTTTATACATACGAAACATATACACGAGAAATGCATACAAAAACATAAGATGAGAGCATATCATGTGCACATTATAATATAAAGTTATGTGCATATCATATACGCATAAACACACACAAATGAATACATCCACTCACCCTTTTCTATTAAAACATCAGTACTAACAACATCCTCAGCAGCTTCCTCAACAATTTTGGCAGCTTTCAATTCATCAAATTCTTGTCTTACTTCCCAAAGTTCATGTGCTAATGCCTTTCCAGTTTCACTCATTTTCATAAACCCTTCCCTTAATAAGTAGTCTCCATCACCATCACTATCTTCTATACTTTTTGTTATAACATCATTAGCATTACTTGTAGCTGAGTCTGCGTTCCCCTTTATTATCTTGTTAGCTGCTTCAAATTCATCTGAGAAGAATTTACCTATACCCTCTTTTCTGACAGTATCATCGAATGCCTCTTGTACATTCTTCAATCTTTCCGAGAGTGGCTCATCGGAGGGGTAGAATGCTAATTGTGAAATAAGTGATTTATCTATATCATCTGTAGCTGATAGTGTTGTTTGTCGTATAGATATTGTGGAGGAAGGAAGAAGTGTATGAATAAAGGCATGTGTTGTTGTGTACGCGCTAATGCCAAGTACAATGCTTAGGGTATCTGAGCAGAACCTCATCTTTGATATTCTGTTGCTATCAATATATGTACCTATTCAACGATGTAAACACTCTAGCTTGTGTTCCTCTTTGCATCGGCTAATCGGCGACGCGACGTATTGTCATTGTTTTGAGAGTTGAGGAGACTAAAAAAAAGATTCGGTATCCTTTGGAGGGTATCCCTTGATGTTGCAATTCAAAGTTGGCTAGTATGAGATCGGTGGCGATAACGACAGCTAATAGAGTCGGCGGCGGCGGTCATGAATCGAATATGATGCAATTAGTGTGGTCGTTAGATTAATGGTTTATTAAGGTAGAAATTGAGAGCGTGAGTTATTTAATTGCAAACAAAAGTACCTCCAACGAAACTGCTAACTCCAACCAATAAACAAAGTTAGTATACATAAAGTTTTATTGCAATAGCCAACCAACCAACAGCCACACAAAAGATGAGATTCGATATAGCATTCTTCCTATGCTGCTGTCGATCATTCCTCTCATCCTCAGGTCGAGATGAAGATGAATCATTCTACGACCTACTTGGTGTTACACCCAGAGCAACACCCGAGGAATTAAAACGAGCATATAAGAAACAATCTCTATTAATGCATCCAGATAAATTAGCACAAAAGGGACAAACTGTAACACCCGCTGATCGGGATAGATTTACTAGAATGCGTCATGCGTATGAGGTATTAAGTGATCCAAGAAGAAAAGAAACATATGATGCTATTGGTGAGAAAGGTATGAAATGGGTAGAGGAACCATTATCAGTTGATCCACAGGAATTGGCACATAACTTTGCAACATCCAGTATCTGTGACCGATCGAAAATATTTGCTATATTCATGGTTATATATGTAGCAGTATTCTTATTGCCAATATTGGTTTGTTTAATGGCTGATGGGAAGTTGGGCGACAATTCGAAATGGGTAGCAGTATTATCACCACTTTGGGTATGGGATGTTTTCATATTATTCTATCATTCAAGAGTCACACTCATGGGTCCAATTAAGCGGCCTGATCATATACCCGAAGAGGAATGGGTAGACCCACTGCCCATGTCTCGACGGATAATGGCAATGGTACGGTTCGGTTGTTTAGTATTATTTCAAGTGTTATTGGCATTGCAATTGGATGGATATATACGAACATTATGGTCAATTATTTTCATACCAATGTACCTTTGGGATGCGATTGCATTACGACGAAAAGTAATGATTGCCAATATAACAATTGTTACACCTGATGAATTGGAATTAGCCATTGGTAAGAAAATGCAAGATTGCAGTCAAGCAGAACGTGAGGATATTCATACTCGTTATATTGTAGTGCCGACTAAGTCAGGTTCGGTATATGATTCTGCTGTTAGATTATGTGATGAGGCCAAAATGGATATTATACGGATATTAGCACGTGTTATATTTACAGTTCTGTTAGTGTTGAATTTGGATCTCGGGAAGGAGTGGAGTTGGTGGATTGTCTTCATCCCTATATTTTGCATGTCCTTCTGCATTGTCGGGTCAGCATTCAGACAGTTTACAAACACACAAGCTGAAGCTGTGAAGAGAGATCCGGCCATGTTTGGAATGGACCCTAATGTTGGTGAAGAAGAAGGTGAATCTCCATATACCAAGATGGACGAAAACAAGTCTGATGAGGAAGAACCGCTAACTGACGAAGAGAAGGAAGAACTCAAGGCTAAAGTGGCACAATCAGCGTATCGAGCAGTGGCTAGTTGCACTTCACAGTGTTTCATCATTGTGATTGTATGTGTATTGATTGGAAAGATTGAAGGAGCTAGCTACTCGTCACTGGCAATTATATCACCCTTTTTGGCTGCTGGAGGAGTGATCCTATGTTGTTTAGCTTGCACAATCTTCTGTATATCAGAAGTGGACGAGAATGCAGGCATGATGGACTTTGATACTGCTGTTAATCAAGCGGCGGCAGCTTCTGGATATGGGGCAACTGGAAGTACTGAAATGTCACCAACGACGGGAAAGAATGAAGGCTACACCCCACCGACAAAGCCAGAAGAGCAAAGAGATACTCCAGAAGTAAACAAAGATGTCACCACTAAAGATGGTACTAGTAGTAAACCTCCGCCAACTTCGACTTGGGATCCAGAGCTGGGTCAAATATGGCAAAACACCACAGTTGATGAGGAAGACGAAGATCAAATAACAGAACTAGCGACGGAAAAGAAGGACGAAGAAGCACAAACTGAGCAACCGACGGTAATAGAGACAAATCCATCTAATGTTTCTGTTGCATCTAGTCAATTTGATTTAGATTAGGTGTTTAGAGGGTGTATGTATTCACCTTTATATTATATATGTAATGCACAAGATTAAAGTAACAAGACAATTGAGGTTGGATTACTATGTATTATCTCTTACCATAATGCTCCTTTATCTATGTACACATGACAATAAATTATATGAATGTTCGGAGTTCGAGCTTACTAATAAGCTACCATATCATCATCATCTGATAGATACCAATTGTACTTGTTTAATGCGTTGTATACACCAAATGTTCTAGACGCATGTCTACTTAATCGGCGGTGCTTTGTAACTCTGGACACACAATCGTCGACTACTCGTCCCTTTGCAACTTTATTGTCAACTATTGTATAGTTGATATGGATTATCTTTTCGCCTAATCCTTCTTTATCTTCGACACGGAATAGGACATCAACATTATCGGTACTTATTCTCTTGAAATGATAGGTGGCTAGTTTGTATCCCATCGAATAGTGAGCATGATGAAGATCTTTTATTGCCTCGCGAGATACAGTCTTTCCATCAGTTGTAATTAAGGTATAGTCTTCATGATATAAGTTGTTAAATAGCTCTTCTAAATCAGTGAAATCCTTCTTCGAAGACCTATCAAATGCTTCGTTGTACTTATATAGGGCTGCTTCCCAAGACATATTGTATGTATTTGATATTAGATGTTGATATTAATAGTAAGATAATAATGAGTGAGTGTGATTATGATTAGGTAGTATGTTGGTTATGTGTTCAAATTTTATGAACACGCCACATACTGCCGATGATAAACCCTACAAGAATATATAGTTCCTGAGGCTCTAACGTCTTGGTCTTTATTGTTATATCAGCAGAGTTGCTTGGGTTCAGGTGAGCATTGCAATTGTGAAATGAAATTTGAAATAGGTGAGAAAGAAGATGCGTTTACTCGCGACTAAGTCGTATGCAATCTAATATCTTGCCTCAAGTTGGCTCTTGCTCATGATCACGCTTATTGACCTTATTTCCTTCGAACACGTGGAATATTTTTCCGGTATCTTGACATGGCTCCACTTTTGGTGTCCTATTTTGTTAGGGGCCACTGTGCAAATATTGGCCGCCGAATTTGGTGATGAGAGGCCAATAATTGATGTCAACAAAGTTAGAAAGGCTCATTCTAGACCAGAATTGCCTGCTGAATCGATTAGTGATGGCGTCTTAGGACCAAATTAAACATAGGAACTAGTATTTGACTACTCAAAATCACCTTTGTGAACAGGGCTGAAAATGCATGGTAATATATGCAGTGCTGCCATTGGTACAGATACATTATCTACATCCATCCTAGCCTGTATTTGAACTATAAATATGTATTAGAAGAGGTAATGAACAATATTTTACCATATATAATCTATACTATTGCAATAAATTGAGGATACACTATATCATTTTCACTAACAAACACACTATAAAATAGGATACCCAAAGTGGAGCCATGTCACTTTTATTCCACGTGTTCGAAGGAAATAAGGTCAATTGTAATTGTTACGCGGCAGCTGCAGGCTTCTTGTCATCTATCATCTGATACCTCTATCTAAAACCTCATCATAATAATCTATCGTCCTACATAAGATTCTCTATCTCAATTCCCATTTAAATTTAAAGACTCCCAATTACAATAAAGTGAGACAACAACAACAAAAGCAAATCAAAAATTAGCCGCCCAAGATAGAGCTCTCTAGGTAGCTAGCCTTCCAAGGAAGCCTGGATAAGCCGTCATTGAATTGATCCATAAATCCAATAGAGTAAGAATACAAACAACAACTAAAACATCAATAACAGAATTAACAAACAAAATAAACCTACAGCACAACAAAAGCATAAGAGGTTAAAGAAGAAATCAATTAAACAAATTAACAAACTTAGACTTTTATATTATACACACATCAAACATGTCCTCTAGTAATAACGCAGAAATCGCACTTAGACAATACTTTGCCGCATATGACGGAACGCCTAAAGAGTTTGAAGAAGTAGAATCATTATTCGATGCAGCATTTCATAAAAAATTCGCCCTAGTTAGGAAGTCAGGAGGACGCAAATATGTGGATCCTGTGCGTGGTAACAATGTCGATGAAGGAAAAGTACTTGACCGAGATGCTGTGAAGGAATTGCATGCAAGCTATCTTAACAAGGGAACAACGATTACACTCATACATTACAGAAGGATCGGCTTGGACTGCTATGACTGTGAGTTCCGTATCCAGAATGCCGATGAAGCGTGTAGTATACACAATCGAAGAGGGAAAGATTGAGAGATCCCAGGAAGTATACAATGACATACAAGTAATCAGAGCAAAGTGTTCCAGTGCATTGCATACATTTAACGTTTTCAACAAGTACCCGACAAACATGTAGGCAGTATACAGAGATATAGACTAGAATGATCATATATATATGATGCATAAATTAGGATACCAACTTAGAAACAATATGATTCACGACTTTATCCACACTTCTATTCATAACTTATAACATCTTTATCACCATACTATTCTTTTATTCATACCAGAGGTACCAGAACTGCTTACAGAATTGGTTCAAGAAGGTGACACCTCTATGCAGTATATTGAGTCGTAACAAGATGTTGACAACTGATCCCACTTGGCATTCATTTATTCAATGTATTCCTCTCATAAACTTGACAATCAATACCAAGCATATCATCTAGCAACTGTACAGAGTATATAATAACATGAGTAAGGTCGAAGCAACATTCCGTCGATACATAGCCATCTATGATGGTGCAAAGAAAGACTTCTCGGAGGAGGCAGAGCAGTTCTATGATGAACTCTTTCATCCCAAGTTCACCTTGACCACCAAACCTATGAAAGAAGATCATCATGATAAGTTTGATCTGCACTTCAGGCACGGGAAGACACTAGACCGAGACGAATCAAAGGCATCACACGCTAACCATCTTGCTAATGGTACCAATATCGAAATCATTCACTTTAAGCAAGTCGGACCGGGGTGTATAGATGTCAAGTTTAACCTGAAGAATGATTTAGAAGATAAGAACATTCGTATTGTATACTCAGTCGAAGATGACATGTTACTAAAGGGTCAAGAGGTCGAAGATTCGTTCTTCTCGGTGGCCAAGGCTAGATGTTCGAGACGATTGCAATTCTTCAATCATACTCTAAAGGAGCATATTGTAAACAAGTAAATGACAATGAAGAGCAAGTCACAAGTAGCATAGTAGAACTAAATACAGGTTGGATATGGAGTAGAATAGACTATGTACAATAGAATGTATTGAGAAGAGCACATACGAGCACGCAGATAGATAAACACGAGTATATAATGATAACCAACAGCTAAACCAAAACAAGATATCTATGTAGTCGTACTCATACCTAGTGACACTAGTGAGGATGATACTAATTGATACTAGACTTCCATTCAAAACCTCTAACCGGTGAGAACTTTTATACACCATGCATGGTCCTTCCATACCCCGTGTATCCTTCATACTCCGTATGACTTACTATCTTGGGTTTCTCATCGGATTGATACGATCCCTTGAGTGGGAGTAGATGGACAAAGGTCTTGCCTCTCTGGACGATGCTCGAGCTCATAAAATGCGCAGCAAATACAAACACAACATATAAACAAAGCATTATCATGTCCAATAAAGAAATCTTAGAGCATTACTTGCAACCATATGGTAAACGAAGGACTTTTGATCAAATTGTACATTCATATGACTCTATATTCAGCGAGCCATACATTCATCAAGACTTTACCCTAGTATTAAAGGACGGTAGAACAGCAAGTGTAGATTGTGTAAAGGAATTGTATACACTACATCTTTTAAAGAAGTCGAGGATTAAGCTCGTGAACTATAAAGATATTGGTCTAAGTTGTTTCCTAGTAACATTAAATGTACAGAATCAGAGCGAAGGAGAGCGAAATATCAATTTGGTCTTAGCAGTGCAAGATAACCAAATAATTCGATGTCAAGTAGTTGACGACGATCGTTTCTCTATTGCAAGAGCTCAGAAGGCTAATAGATTTCGCGCGAGGAAGTACTTTAAAGAGATTTGTTCATAACTTCAACATACAATTAGATTTAACATATAAAGATGCCCACTTTATATACATAGGCCCCAATACTAGGCTACAAACGATCACTTGAGTATAAGCCTTGCCTCTGGCCCGAGGTTACACTTTCTAACCGACTCAGGAGTACATCAGTATCTGTTGAAAATACACTATCGATAGCCACTGACTCACCGTCGTTTCTTGGTATGTCCTCAGAGTTTATAGTAACCTGACCTTCCTTCTCTCTAATCAGTTGAGCCGCTTCATCACCCGTCCAACCCCTTACGCATTCACCATTGATATAATTTACTTTCATACCAACTTGCAGGTTAGTATCAGCAAAGAGACCATCTTCTTCAATCCGTGAGATGACAAGCATACCATTCTTTGTATTACTCATGCCGATACCGCATCGGGTATCCTTTGTCTCTTTGAACACGGCAGCAAAAGAGCCGCCGCCGAGACTCTCCTCTGATAATACACTTAGCTGTTTGCGTTCAGCTCTTTGGTTAGGACGATTGCCTTGTCCAAATTTGACCCTACGATTAGAGAAGTCTGTAAGCTCCGATGTTACACTATGAGTACCTGAGAAACGCGAGAATTGAGGCGACCTCGGCGGAGATTCAGGGTACCTTGGTGGTCTTAGTGACGACTTAGGTCGAGCAGGACTGTCAAATGCAGAGTCTTCGTTGATACTGCTCCAGTCCGATATCACTGATGTGGGTGAAGTGGGTGATGCATAACGACCTCCACCAAACCGTGGGTACTTGAGAGAAGGAGGGAGAGGAGGACGCCCATTCATCTTTGGACTTGCAGGGATACTTTCATCATACTCAGAACCAACAGGCGAGTAGGCATCCGAGTCTTCACGAAAGTAGCTTTTGCGGATTGAGGCACTTCCAACTGAGATATCTCCTCGACCTCCCTCTCTATACTGTGGACTTTGTTGTTCATACCGTGGACTTTGCTGATGTTGTGGTTGAAGTATAATGCCCCTCTTACTAACCATTGTGTATGCATCATCATCAATTCCTCCACAATCGAAGCATGAAAAGAGACACCGGCCTGTATTAGACTTGGGTGTGCACTTCTCACTACTGTCTCGTTTCTCGTAATTATTGCCACCCTCATGCATTGATTGGGATACCCCACTTCGACTTGTATGCATCTCAAATCTTGAATAATCATCACCCACAGTATTCAATGTATACTCGTCATCATCAGTACCGATTGTATCATAATCATGAAAGTTCTGTTGCTGCTGTGGTTGAGCTGCATCACCGCAGCAGTCAAAGATTGAGTTGGATACCACAGGATCACGTTCACTCCTCTTTAAGTTCTTGGTATGATGACTCTGAGCCGCGACGCTTGGGTCACAATCGTCTTGTTCTGTTATATGATATACCAATACAACGGCTGGTATATTGTCATATCGAAAAATCGACGGTTCCGGTACATGCTCTTTAAGATTCCCGTTAGCATCAACCTCCTCTTGACTAATGGAGTAAGATTCGACTAAGAGTTCATCTTTGAGTGATTGATTGGTGGACAGTGTCTTCTCGATTTTGTTTGCATCGACAAGTATCTTCTCTAGAGCAGCTTGAGCTTGTTTTGTACTTTCCAACTCGGCCCGCAATTCATCTCGAGATAGTTTACTTGTGTTTGGAACTTGGAGAGTACGTTCTAATGCAGACTGAGATAGTTTGGCCCTTGCAAGTTCATCCTTTAGTTGACCTTGAAGACTGACTATATCATCAGGGGCAGAGCCACTCTTGTTCATACGCTCAATTGTCTTGTTGAGTTGTTCTTGTATCTTTGCAATATCAATAGATCCTGGACTAGTACTGCCTGATGTGAAAGATGTACTCTCGGCAATGTCTTGATCTACATCTTGAGGTCCTCCCAAGCTAGGAATCAATGGTGCACCTCCAGATGTACTCAGAGTTGAACTTTGTGGAGACATGTACACACTCTGACCAGCTGCAGAAATCGATGATGATGGTACCAAACTAGCTCCTAAAAGAGACGAAGATGATACACTCCTATCTCCTGCTGTCGTTGACGAGTAGGGAACTGATACACCCAATTCCTTATTCAACACATTACACACCACACACTTGTTTGTTTCACTAGATGTAACACCTGAACAACCACATTCCATACAGATTGTATTCTCTTTCAATCCTCCATTACTCTGTTCACGTACAATTTCAACACATATCCTATCCAACAATGGACATACTTCACAACTCAGCACAATACCCTGAGAATTGATCAAGTTGGGTGATGAACAATTGTCACATATACTACCCGATGTGCATACTCCTGAATTGGATAATAACTTACTTGCCATGATACGTTTACATAAATTCTTGGTAATGTTACTCCGTAACTTATACATTGGACAATATACACACTCTTCTTCATTGTTATTAGTAGTAGTACGGAGTGAATCCATGTTTAATGTACCATCTTCATTAAATGTAAATGACTTCTTCTTCTTTTTCTTTTCATTATTTGATAATAATGCCATATTACATGCAGGACAATGATTACGCGACATTGTATATCCATTCATTATCTTTTCGGATAATATCTTCATTGCTAGTGAAGATGATGACTTTCCAGTGTGATTATTATTAGCTGACTTTGTTAAGGACGTAGTTGAAGCAACAGTTGCAGATGAAGATGGCACTACAACCTGATCATCATATCCATTACTACTTGTATGATCATCTAACATTCTCATACCCTGACTACCGTAGATGTAATCAGCTTCGAAAGTTACCTTTTTATTACTATTATTACTTCCTTTAGAAGTTCCATTCCGATATGCCAGACTTTGTTGTGTTAAATATTCCAATCTAGAATCAACACTATCCCCTTCAAATTGTAAATCCATAACACTCGTCGGAGAATAAGCAGAAGAAGTAGAAGAATATACTCCAGTATAATTAATATTACGCAGTGCTAAACTTTTCGCATTCAATGCTTCTAACTTGGAATTGATGACATTTCGTTGTTGTGAGGGTGAGCCTATCATTCTACTATGACTATTATTGCTACGGAGTGAGAATTGAGTTGATGGAGATGAGTGTATGGTATCATCATCTCGTGATATAAACTCGTTGGTTCCTCTCATTATCGTATTTGCAGAGTATCTCCGTTCTCTCCCTGATTGTACATAAGATATGTTATCATCATTATTAATCTCCTCGGGTGGATCAATCTTCTCAGTACGTACTGTAGTTTTATGATCATACAATTCATTATTTTTAGTTAGACCCATATCTATTGCTGATGAATACTTTGCATATATCTCATCATACTTATCGATTGACTTTGGAGTTGTCGTGGGGGATGTAGATGGGGAGAGATCCTCTTTGGCGGGGGGAGACATTGGCAGTGGCTCCATCTTATGTTCTGTTCGAACTACTTGTGTTAGCTATTGCAATATGAGAGTGGCATACTCTTTGCAATGTTCAAACTAACAAAAGAGCAAGTAGAAGGTGGATTGAAAGCTGAACAAAGACACTTTCGCGAGTCAAATTTTATTGAAGGATACCGGCATTCGATTCTTGCAACTTAGCTGTGAACGATGACGGCGTAAGCGAGCAATAATAGTAGTGGCTCTTCATGACATAGTACAATGATGAGGGATATGATATCTATGTTAACAATCCTATTGATATCGTCTTCAGCGGCTGTCAATGGTAGGATACCATCTGATATATCAACTCCAAAACTTGCACATAAAAATAAAAATAAAGTTGCAAATGATATGAGTAGAGTGGCTGGTTATCATAATGTACAAGTTGTTGACAATATTATAGCTACAGCTACTAACCAAAGACAGCCAAATTTACATAGATTACTGAGAGGGGATACACAAACAGCTAATAGCAAAGTACAGGACAATGCACTCACAATTGGTATCCAAAACACTGCAAAGCATAACACTGCTAATCAACAACAACAAAGTATACAACAACGAGATTTAGAATCAAGTGGTAACTCCACATTGTTAATAGTAGGCGCAGTCGGTGCAGTTGTATCAATTATACTATTGATTGGCGGATTATGCTATGCTAAGAATAGTTACAACAGTAATGAAGAAAAGAAGAAGGAAAGTGGAGCAATTGGTTGGCAACAACAGCAGAATGATTATAATAATAATGATAAGGGCAATCCTCCAAGGACTATTGGTCAGTCCATAAGTTCTAGCAAGGCTAGTAGTGTAGGCGCCTCAGGCAAATCGAATAGTGGAAAGGGTAAAAAATCACTCTTTACAAAGAAACCAAGTAAACAAACAATTGATCAAACAATTGAGGAGGGTGGTAAGTTACCACCAATACCTGCGCCTCCTCCTCCCATGCCTATACTTGCTACTAATGAAGAGGCTAGTAGTATTCATGGAGAAGATGAAAGTATTGACGATGATGATGAATCCAATGCAGACTTTTTAAGGGCAAGAGAGGCACTTGAACATCGAAAGAGTAATAGTAGAGACCAAGGAGATGGTATAAGTGTAGAAGGAGATGCAAGTATGGCAGATACACGTACCATTGGTGATGACATGTCATACGCATTCACAGTCGAGGGTGACAGTTTAACACCCATGAAACGTGCCGGTAGTCGAGGATCATCGGCAAGTATAAGTGCCGAGGATGCGTTGATTGGTGCAGGCGGGATGTCATCCTTTGCTAATGAAAAGGGTGTATTTAGATGGAATGAAGAGGGTACGAAAATGATGTATACACCAAAATTACAAGAGAAGGAAAGTAATGAACAGAATGGTTTTGTATTTGATGAAGTTAAGAAGAAGTGGGTTGTAAAGGAACAAGTTGTTGGTGAGAAGGGTGTTTCTTTCAAGCCTGAAACGAATGCTGATAAGGGCGGTGATGCCGTGGATGCCATGTCGGCACCGATGATGATGTCTATATTGCGTTCACGATCTGCCGATTCTGGCAGTGTTGGTACCGGTATTACGGGTTTGTCAGAGTTTACATATGATGATGTAGCACTTGATGCTAAAGGACGGACACGTTCAGGCACGTCAATTAGTGTCTTGGGAAATGAAAGTGTTTTAGGAGGGGGAGGAGATAGTGTGTTTGGAGGTATTGGACACTCACCGGGCTCTCCACGCACTCCAGATGAAGAAGGCGTGGAGGTTACAGCTGACATGGATGAACATTCACAGTTTATATCCAACACGGATGTTGACAAATTCATGGATGATGATCAGACTAATTTCAGTGGTTATACTGATTATTCGAATACTGTTCAATACAATACCGCTCGGCCGGTAACACCCGAACGAGTATCATCACGAAACTCGGGTCATTCGGGTATCTCTGATGAGGCTACAATGGCAACATTTGCCACAGGAGATCCAGGCCGCATCGTTCCAAAGAAAAGATCTAACAAACCCAATAAAATGAAGATTGGAGAAGATACACCCTTTGATGAGGAAATACCATTTGATGAGCGCTCACGGATAAGATCAGGTCTTAGTTTTGGCCGCAAGTCTAAGTCGAAGAAGAGCAAAAAGAAAAAGACGATAGCCCTTTCCAATACAAACATGCTCGATGACATGTCAGATGATAACTCTGTGGGCAGTGATGGGTCCGCCAATAGTGCACAGGTGTTACAAGATTTAGACAAACTGTCAAAGTTTATGGCAGATAGGAAGCAAAGTAGTAAGAATGGAAGAGGGAGTGGTAGAGCTATGGGAAGAATGTCATCGTATGGTAGCCGAGGCATATAGTTTTTGAGAGTGTGAACAATCAAATGAACAATCAAACACAGCTTGCTTGTATGAAAGTAAGAGTATATAACAATATTAATGGTTAAGGAGTTGTCCTATGGAATGAAAGTGTCTACACACCAACACTCAGTCTAGCGCAGGATAACGTTACTGAATCTCTGCTCATATTAGACCGACGAGCCCTGTTTTGCTTTTGTTCTAATGCCAATGCATATTGACGCCATGGACGTGAGAGTATTCGGTAATAAGTTGCCTCTGAATCAACCTTACTTTTGATACTGAATTGGATATCAATGCAGTTCTTCCCTATTCTTCTTGATTTGATTATAGTAGCATATGATTCTTTTGACAAATGCTCAGAATGTAATTTCTTCATGTCCTCTTTTGTTATCGTCTCTCTACCTTTGGATATCAGTGTATACTTTTGATGAAATAGTGCCTTGAACAAAGGCTCGATCTCTACAAACTCTTTTGGGGTTCCATTGAACTCGGTTAAGTAAGCTCTGAGTGCTTCCTCTTGCTTTGCTGCTTCACAGTTCATCATTGACAATTTCGGTTATTCTTCTCTCTTGTATCAAAAGTTATGAGATAAGTCAACACTTCTTGAGCTAGATAGCATACAACTTTGGCAGATAAATGGTATGCACCGCCAAGAAAGGCTCTTGAGCTGCATGCTACCTCTTCTCTTCTTGCTCTTTTCTCATGCACCATTCGATCGAGGATACTGATGCAAGACCATTCTATCCTTTTCAAGAAAGATTTCTTCCATCTCAAATAACTCCAAGATAGGCCACAGGCCCAACCAGCTCTTGACTGGCTTTTGTGTTACCGCCTTCCTCTCTACTCATTGAAATCAAAGAAAACGCTTAGCCAAAGCCCTACCTCATATACACAGCAATACTACAAAAGAAGCTACATCCATGTCCACCATAGCCTCTCTCGACCGACAAACTCAAACACTGAAACCGAGAGAAGAAAAGTGCGAGACACCATATCACTGAACCAACACCATTAGAAGAAATAGCTCATACTAACTGATACCACGGCATGGTAATTGGTATAGCATAACATTAATTTAATGTCGTCATTTTAGTTAGCCAAGGATCTAGGTTTGGATATTGGTTGCATTGATACTGTTCAAACTTTATGAATCTCCTTACACTCTCATAATTTTTCACTCTCACGCTTGAGTGATCATGGTCGGCAAACTAATAGCAGTCCTTGCCATTAATATGGCCTGTCATTCTATGCCTGTAGTATCTTCATCGTCATCAGGATATTCGTATGCTAGTATTACTAGATTGGCTTTCGTACCCTCTTCATCTCGGAGTTGCAATCGATACAAATCTGAATACAATAACAACAAAATAAATTATTTGTTATCGTCATCATATCTTAGATCATCTCAACCAGACAAAGGTGATCTGTACAGTGATGATGAACTATTTGAGTTGTTAAATTTACATGAGACAATAAATCCTCCAGAGAAGGGGCTGTTTAGTAGCGGAGGAGATAATAATAGCAACAGTAATGGAGAGATAAACGAAGAGTCGGTAATATTTGGTGGTATACATGATTGGGTACTCGATACTCTTAACGATGATAAAGCTACAACTAACAATGGAATCGGTATTCTTGGAGACAAGATAGAAGATGAAGACAACTCATACACACTCAATGAACAAAAGGTAACCAATTTACAAACACTTTTGAGTGAAAGAAAGCCATCGATAACTTCAATAGCAACTGATATAGATGGGACATTATTAGCTGGACAATACTTACATCCAACAACTGAAGAGGCCGTAGTAAAAGCCATTAATTATGCGGATAAACTGCCAGACAAACACTTCTTTCCAGCAACGGGCAAGTCTCGAAGGGGTGCAATAGATAGTTTGGGTCCGAAACTTGGCCCTCTAGTTTCTTCATGTCCAGGTGTGTATATACAAGGTTTATACTGTGTAGATGCTAATGGCAATGTAGTATATGAGCAGAAACTATCCACGAGTGCCATAAAGGCAGCTGAACAGTTAGTAAAAGCAAATGATATATCAATTGTTGGATATGATGGAGATGATCTGTATTCAACTAAACTGACTGATATTGTTGTTCATTTATCTGAATTTTATGGAGAGCCTACCGTCAAACTGATCGAAAAGGAAAATGATAACATACCATTGTCAGAACATGAGCCTGGTCTACACAAGCTACTTCTGATGGACGATGACGTCGATAAGCTAGCCAAGATTAGAATCGAGCTTGAGAAACTTGCAAATCAACACGATGCCACAGTTACTCAGGCACTTCCTACAATGTTAGAGCTGTTACCTGCTGGATGTTCAAAAGCAAATGGTGTACAAAAGATGTGCGAACACTTGGGCATTGACCCTGCTTCTCAATTACTAGCCCTAGGCGATGCTGAGAATGATGCCGGTATGTTAGAGTTGGCTTCAATTGGAATTGCTGTTGGCAATGCTTGTCTTCGGGCAAAGGAAGTTGCTAACTTTATAATGGACGAACGACATGATGAGGGTGGTGCGGGTATAGCTATGAATCTGTTTGGCTTTCCATGAATCATAAATGAGCTTAAATCAATGTATAATGTACACTTAGTTTACTCAATACAATATTACAGTACAAGAAGAATCACATACAGCTAACAATGATTTGGTAATGCACCAAGACTACATCGGATAGCTCTTGACCTATATCCATGTATCCCTGGTAGTCCTTCAATCTTTTCTAGCCTTTTCAATGCCCCCGCTTTTCTCAATGACTCTTGTGATGGTTGCCATTGAGCTAAATTACATATTGCACCTAAGCAAATGTCCTCAAGAGAGTCTTTACTCCATTGAATAACAGGTCGAGGGCTGTCACTAACAAACTGAACTATAAGTTTTGGTATTTCTGTCTGAGACAATAAGAGGCATATCTCTTCAATGGAGTCGTTGGAAATAGAGCCTTGTCGACCTGTACTATCACTCAGAGAACCGTCTTCTTTGCCGTTGTCTGTTTCACCATCACCTGTTGACGTTATGTTACGTATGAATCCACAACCCCATCGAATAGCCTCGCCCTGTACTGATTGCTTTGATTGTATCTTGCAGAGATATTGTGCATTTGTTATCATCATTTGCTCTATAACCCGTATTAGTGACGATTGATTACCCAAAACTTGATATGTTATTTCAGAAGAACGAGGCTCGATCGATTCACTTGTTTCTGATCTTGATCGTTTGGTAGGTGAATATGGAGCAGCGCCGTATGAAGAGGGAACATAAAATGTTATCGGTCTAATAGCATCGGCCAAGTATGAAAGATTCATTAGACATATACAGCACAGATACGTTTCTGGCTCATTGCCTTGTATCACCAGTGTCAGGCCTTGTAATAACTTTGTAGAATGTTCACCCAATGCAATTCTCTCTTTGTTTTCGTAAGGAACAGAAAGATTGTTAAGCGTCCAACATATTAATCTTCGATCTTCATCTACACTCTGCTTACTACTTCCTTTTGTTTCATTGGTACTGTTTTCCATTGAAGATAACAAGGCATTCGTGAGAGTACCAACTACATCCCATTTTTCAGTATTGTTAACTAATGGTACCCGATTATACTCCTTCTTTGTCAAGTTGTATAGTGTTTCTAATGCTGTCGTTCTCTTTTTTGTATGTTCCTTTATCACTTTTCTTTCCTTCTTTGTAGTATCTTTGGTTATTTGAGATAGTGGTGTTGATATACACTCTAGCATATTAGGTACTGTTTTACTCAATGATAGTAATATAACCTCGGCCGGTAGTAGTACCTCTTCTTTATCATCGGGTTGATACTTTGAGTTGCAGCTAATTGAAGAACAATAATTGAACGATGAACTTTTAGTTTGATTGGTAGTAGTTGAAGTATCAACTGTTTCTTGATCACTTTTATTAACCTTAAGATGTGGTTTAGACGCTACAACATCATCTCTAACATCATCGATAGTACCACATCCAAAAATTGAAAGCATGCTGAAGTAAAGTATGTTTTATATCACTTTGTTTATTTGTGTATATTATATTCTCGGCCGGCCCCTAGCTATAAATCGTATCCTCAAATTGTATCATATGTTTGCAACACTTCTAATACTAATACTATTGCACATTCTTAGCTCCCTCACTACAAAGTCTATGCCCTAATAAATAGAGGAGTATATCATGATTTCGATTGTCAATAATTGCAAAGTTTTCATTAGGAAACTCCTTAAAGGATTGGCATGTTGTGAGATTTTATGAGAGTTGAGAGCGAAACTGCACCGCACACACACAACTAATATCAGATTGTGTGGTTGGTGTAGTAGTTATTCTATTGAATAGAAATAAACAGCTAGGGGGTACGTTTATATTTATTGTGTTGTTTGTGGGCTGAAAGTAGTAGCACAAAACTGTGCATATCATATGAAGAAAAATATTGCAAAAAAAAAAAATGACGGTGCATTCGCATGTTAAAACGATATTATGTATATATTCCTTTTATTTACTGGAATGGATAGCAACTTAATATGCATTGGAAAAATTGTTGTATTTTTGCAGTGGAGAAATTGCAAATCCTATTGCATATATGTCTAACTCAATTTTATCCTCTCTCATAATCATTCATTGCAATAGATAGCAAGCCTAATACAAAAACTCAATACAATACAAAATAATAATAGACCATGAGCGTAGTATTTAAAGACATACCGAAAGAATGTATAACCCTCAACGGTTTGGGTATTAATTTTGCAGAATTTACATGCGTACATCCAACATTGGCAAAGTTATACCTACCATTTGAAAAGTATTATGATCCAGCACCGACATTACTATGGATGCAGGATCGTCCAATGATACCAATTTGGGCATGTATTCTCTATGCTGTACTAATCGTTATTGGTCGGAGTTATATGGCTAATAGACCTGCATACTCATGGCGTAAAGTATTGGCTGCGTGGAATTTTTCATTAAGTCTATTCTCTTGGATTGGTGCTTTTAGGACGGCCCCTCAGTTATATTACAACTTGATGAGTTATTCACTTAGGAGTAATATGTGTGATAATCCTGCTGCATTGTATGGATCAGGATCGACGGGTCTTTGGGTACAATTGTTCATTCTGAGCAAGTTCCCGGAGTTATTGGATACGTTCTTCATTGTTATTCATAAGAAGCCACTCATCTTCTTACATTGGTATCATCATATTACTGTATTACTTTACTGCTGGCATTCATATGTTACAACATCTCCGTCGGGGTTGTTCTTTGTGGTTATGAATTATTCTGTACATGCCGTTATGTATGGATACTACTGTGAGTTTATCTTCAGTGTGCATGCCGTACGGCACCTTCTCCATTTTTATAACCTTAAACTTACTCTTACATTACTCTCTCTTCCAGTTTTAATGGCTGTTAAAATGAGACCAAAGTGGTTCAACCCAATCGTTGTTACATTTATGCAACTTAGTCAAATGTTTGTTGGTGTGGGTGTTACAATCGTTGCATTTTATTATTACAAGAAGTCCATCGAGGAGGGTAAACCGTGCCATATTCGTAAGGAGAATAATGTTGCCGCATTCATCATGTATGGAAGTTACTTCTATTTGTTTGCTCAGTTCTTCGTGGCGAGGTATTTCAAGGTAAAGGTACAGGGTGACGCATTGAAAAAGAAGAAGAACGTATAAAGAGTTGTGGTAGTTAGAGGAAAGAGTCATCTTTATGTTAATGTCGGATGCATGAGAATTTGTAGAATAAGTGCTAGTTAATGTTTGGATTAGTAGTTGGGGAAGAAAGAGGTTCAATTTAATGATGAAGTGTTGGGGTAGATGTGATCTTTTGCAAGTGGTTCTTGGGCTTAGTTTAAGTTAAGCCGATCAATCAAATTTGCTCTCACCATTGGGCATGTCACTGCCTTTGACTACATATGTAGCTGGATCGATACCTCCAAACTTAGCATCGAATTGTCCTTCTTCCTCATCTGAGCCAAATGTGTAATTCTCATCACTTCCTGGAGTATCTGGTCGATGAGTGTCCTCGGGGAGGCTATCGATGAAGTCGTCCATAAGCGTATCTAATCTTTCAAGTTCAGCTTGTGATTGTTTGTATTGAACTCCATTGGTAACACTGTAGTCAAGCAAGTGAGAATTGACTCTATCAGTTGATCGTTCAGACTCATAGAGGGATTTCTGGGCGTCTACAACTTCATTGCCGACAGTGTGGAATAGGTCTTGTAGATCTTCAGAAGAAACTCCATTGAACTCGTTGTTTACAATAAGATCGTGGTTTTCAGCATCATCACTAATCACACGACGATCCATTTCAGTAACTATTTCATTCAACTTAGACTTGGCTGATGAAAATCTCTTCATTGCAGTGGCACGGAGTAAAGTAGCCACAGTTTCTTGTACGGTAAGTTCTGCCCTTGTCTCCTTGGCTATTGTGCTGTTGCCAAATGAAGGGAACATGTCAGTCTCGAGGAAGTATTCGTCAAGCAATCCGTTTCTTATGTATTGGTCGTCAACTTTACTCGAATCGCTTTTCTCAGCCTGAGGTGAAGAGTCCTCGAGGAGTGAATCTAATTCATCCTCCTCAGACTTCACTACTTCTACCTCTAACATTGATCTCTGATTTAAGGTGCTACTTGATTCATCTTCGGTATTGACAGTGTATTCGAGGCTACCAGTTGATTCAACCGATGTATCTATGATATCATCAGGCAGTGTTGTATCAGGGGTATATACATTATCCACAACAGCTCTTTTGAATGCATATGCGGGGCAGTCTTCTCGGTTTGCCAAATGTAAACGAAGCTCAGAGGGAGATCCTTCATCCAACAACTCTACGGGCAGTGGATCATCAATCTCCGGCGAGCCGGTTAGACGGAGAAAGAGCCATTCTCGTTCTTCACTTGTCCACCTCATATTAGAAGGACCAAAAGTGGACGTTGAATAGACTGTCCTCATAGCAGCTCGAGCTTGGGGGAACTTTGATAAGGCATGTAGTAAACGATGCTCAGCTTGTAATATCAACTGATCTGGATCGCTATCAAAGAATCTATTCTCCATAAAGTCTGCAATCGATTCACCGGGCGCTGGCCTATCACCACTATCTAAACTATACCCCGCACGGATAGCTTCATGTGAGAGGTACTGCTCACCCAAGAAACTATTCGAGTTGAAATATACTGCGGCATCCTTCTTTCGGGATGGCATGTAAGTGTCTTCAAATATAGGAGTTTCCGCCCGATGTCTATCCTTCTCCTCTACTGCAGAAGGAGTTTCTCCCAAGTGCATCTTAGGTTTGGGCTTGCCATTTAAGCCCAACCAATCTCTGTCAGATTCATGCTTGAACTGAAACCCATTAAAGTGGGGGACAAGATGTGGCTCTGGTAACTTTCGTTCTCTAGTCTTTCGTGCACGAAAGGTTCGAGCTCTTGCTTTGGCGGCTGATCTTGGTGGACGAGATACTGTTTGTCTTGCTTGCTCGTTGACGACTGGCCTGGGTGGTTGAGTTGTTCTTGCCAGGGCATTCTTCGACATCTTTTTATCATCATCATTCATATCGACATTTCCACCACTAGTTAGTCGCTCCATCATCGACGCTGTTGCATCACCTGTGATTCCATCGGCTTGCTCAATACGTCGTTCCATAGCTTCTCGTACCCCTGCCTTTCTTGATGACATGTTGAGTATGTCTGACTCGAATTGGACACGTAACATGTTGAGAGACGAAGCACTTCTCTCTGTATCAGTATCAGCAGTAATAAGATCGACTAACATTTCGGCAATCTTATGTACTCTCCTCGTTCGATCAGCAGGGTTTGGCATGGTAGCCAGAAATGTTGATACATTGTCGCATATATCAGCAAAGCTATCATCTTTAGCATCTACCTCGTGCTTGGAGACGAGGCGTGTTATATACCATTCATCCCATGGTATGGCAGTATCAAGAATCTCCTCTTGGAACTGCTGCTTTGCATTGTCTCCAGCATACTCTATAAAGTCTGAAGGATCTTTCACATTGATGTCATCGGGGAGTGTTGCCACATACAACTCATTTCTATTCAGCTCGGGTACTTTTGATAGAATGTTGCTACTACACAGTCTCTCCACTGCATTAACGCCAGCATCATCACCATCCATACAAAGAATAATGCGCCCTCCCGGAACATTACCCATCTCGGCAGCAATCTTTAATTGTTCCATTGGTAATGCAGTGCCCATACTAGCGACTACATTTCGTACACCAACATTTGACAAGGCGATGGCATCAAAGTACCCTTCCACAATCACTAGTGCTGGTGGTGCATCAAACTTTGACTCTCCATTAAATGATGGTGTGGTGGATGAACTCTCCTCTTTCGAGTTGTCTTCATTTAAAGCTAGTTTTGCCTTGTAGCTATTGAACAATACATTCTTCTTGGTAAACACGAGAGAGTCTGGACTGTTGATATACTTGGCAGGTATAAACTTTTCATTCTTTTCGGTTTCCTCATCGTCCTCGGTGCTTACATTCTCCAAATGTCTACCACCTAATCCAATAACATTTTGCCCTCCCTCGTCCATGATTGGTATGATGAGTCTACTCCGAAATCGATCCATGAGTCCCGAATAATCATATTCTATAGCTTCATCTTCATCAGTACTAGTCGATTTGTCATCCTTGGATGTATCAGAATCCTTGACTCGTTTCACCTGCTGCTTCGTCCGTGTAGCAAGTCCAGCCTCTACAATTTCATCCGGTGTAAACTCAGCCTCAGCCAAATACTCCACCAATGACCCCTTACCCCATGCTCTTTTACCACCGCCTATTCTAGTAGTGGATGATGGCTTCTTCTTCTCATCACCATAATAACAATCGGGAGCATAACCAATAGCAAATACTCGTATCGACTCGGGACTTATATTACGCAATCGTAAATGTACACGTGCCTTACCCGCCGTTGGTAATGTTACTAAACATCTTGTGTAGAATGCCGCCGCTGCTGTATTTGCTTGTTTTATCCGTTCTTTCTTTTGATTACGTTGGTATATCTTTTCTTTTGTTTCGTTACTCATTCCTTCATAATTTGCTCCTCTTCCAATAAAGTTATAATTGCTTATATCGGTATTACCAAATTCACGTGCGGCATATTCAACAGCTGCCATATATCCCATCTTCTCTTTCCCACTTCTTTGTTTTGTTTCTAAATAATCATACTCTCGAATAAAGTTATAAATGTCACCACCAGCACCACATGCAAAACATTTATACAATCCTCTTGAATCATCAATTGACATACTTGGATTATTATCATTATGGAATGGACAGCATGCCTTTGCTGTTGATGATGATGATTGTACACTACTAGAAGAGGTACGTGTAAATTCCGGTAGGTTGTATGTTTCAATGGCGTCTACTATTGATATCGATGATTTAATTTGTTGTATCTGTTCTGTTGATATACGCTGCTGTCTATTTGTTTGTTTCAATTGTTGTTTTGTATCTGATGTTGGTGATAATGTTTGTTTGGACTTGGCTGAGAATTGATCCCTAAAATCATCCACTGATGCTTCTTCCTGTAGCTCATTTGATATCTCAATTTCACTTCCAATAGAGCTTTCACTAGTTGCAGTTTGTTTGACAGAGTCAGTTTTCTTTTCGTCAATTCCACTATCAATCTGTGTATTAGATATATGCGCACCATAGTCATCTCCATCGTCATCTATACCAATTTCCATATTCAAATAGCTATCCCACTCATCCTCTTCACTTTCATTTCCATTATTTTTACTATTTGACATTATTATATCATATCTATCCTTTGGTATACTACCCAATGGCTGTTTTTGTATAAAGTTACTCCTTTGGAAGTTCGTATTTGTATTGGTATGGGTATTGGATGTAGTATAATAATCATCATTGTCGTCATCTTGATTGTACTCTTGTGATGGAAAATCTGATAAGTTGTTGCAAGTTATTGATCTTTTTCTTCTCGCATTATGTCTTCTATAATTTTGATGTGGATTATATAAGTTGGTATGTTGTATACTACTTTGACGTTGTTGAATTGGCTTATATTTGACTCTTGATGGTATAAATAGTGATGTTAGTGAAGGGCTGAATGCACCTTCACTGCAATTATAATTTGATGTGAGCAATATAATCGATATAAGCTTAGGTATATAACGGTCACAGCAAGATAGTGGTCTGCGTAGTCGTTTACGGTTAGTAGTAGTACCGTTGTATTCACAACTCGATGATGCCATTGGTGTCTTATGATTATCTGATTAGTTATTGCCTATCTGATACCTACTTATCTTTAAATTTTTGTGGTTGCAACTCACTTGTATCTTTTAAAGATAAGTACCGAGCCCTTTGTTGTTATCCGATTGTTAACGGTTAGACGAGCTTTATAATATAATATTATGATTTAATTGTTATTGCATACCATAGGAGGTATTACTATAACTAAAGACTATACTATCTACCATCATACCAATCATTGCTTATCGCAACAACAGCTGTGAGATTTCAAGTTACTAAATGAGAACTCTTTTAGGGGAGAACATTCGGTATCCTCTTATTTCTCTTTCCTTCCTATGGTATTCCTTTGAGTTGTCTATGATCATTCTCCTCTAGTTTTAGTTTCAGTATTAACATCAACTTATCTTAATGTACTTCTAAGACACCTACTCTATATCAAAACCAGTGGCCGATGTTGATACTGCAACCTTCAACTTCTCACTTAGCTCTTCCTTCGAGCTGTATATTGGTAGATCGATTCTATTAAAGCAAGTGTGTGATCGTGGGTATAGGGAGACTTCCTTCTTTATACCATTGATAGTGAAAGGCTTGATACTTCCGTCATTTCCCTGTAGTACAGAGAACCCTCTTGATGGTACTCCGCTCGTACCAGTGACAAATTGAAGTAGTCGGGCTCGTTTCTCTTGATCAAATTCTTCTCTAACAACCTCCCAGAACCATTGACATGTTATTGCGTGCTCTCCTTTTCTTTCAAAGTATCCCGTGTAGAGGGTGTTTTCCATCCAATCATCAATATCTAGGGTCGGCAAGCCACACATGAGCTATATATGGACAAGAAGGTGAGATGATTCATACTAAGTGACACATGATATGAACATACCATACATAAACTTACCAATTCCAATTCTTGAAAGTCAAAGATGGTTAGCAATGGCTCTGGTATAACATCATAGAATCCTAAAAGTAATTCCTTGAGCTGAGGCTTGACTCTGTCCATAAGATGATACATGAGGTTTGCCTCGAGATAATCTGGCAAGTTGTCGTTCGTCAAAGTCTTGTCCGAACCACCCTCAATTAAGTCTACCACTCTATTCTCACCCAATGCATTCTCTGTAAATGTGAAATCTAAACACATATCTTCGACGTTATCAAGCTCTAATAGACTTTTCAATGATTTGTAGTAGTCTTCGTCGGGTAATTCTAAATCCTCAAACATCACTGGCCAACCAAGTAAATGTTTGTATAAGTGGCGTACCATATGACCAGCAACCAACTGACCGTCGAACAGTGCCTTACCCATTACTCTACCAAGAAATCTAAAGTATATCAAATGATCTTCGGGACATGCCATCTCGGAAGATGGATTGATACGCATGGCCATTTGATTGGTTGCTGAAGGGAGCCATAAGCCCATATCTGGATTGAATATCTCCTCGGTAATTAATTGAAACCATTCTCGTTGAAGTCCTCCTGCATCAACACCTACTTCATTCATGAATTCGAATCTCCATATCTTGCTCATGTCAGTCCTTGAAAGTGACATTACAGCCTCAATACTATCATGGAGTAAGTGCTTTCTTCTGACTAGGAGACGTATATGCCCGTCACCCCATTTTATCCTCAACCGTTCTCGAATGATATCTTGAAACCATGCAGTCTTCTCATCAAAACTAAGTGGTTGAGCTGCTGAGATTTCAGAATAACCAATCACCTCCTTCCCATCTCGATGGACACTCGAATCGACACTACTCTCATTTGCAATACCAAACGACAACATACCGGTCCTCATTCGACTATCATTCCCTTCTAAGAATGCTAATCGTTTTGTATATGCCGAGTGTTTAATATCAAATCGACTAACGGACTTTGTATCTATTTCTCCATCTTCATTCATTCGTACCCAAACGAATTTCATATCTGTGACGCGAATGGTACGTGCCCACCCGTCTTTGATTGATTCATATTCTAACTGTACAGCTGGTGTGTCCTTTGTTTTGTCATTACTAATCGGTAATTGAAATCGTACCTTTTGACCGGGTAGTATCCCTGGTGGACATGTCACCAAGACACGTTGTCCGTTAGCTAGTAAATTAAATGATTGATTTGGTTGCACGCCTGGTGGGACAACTACTTCAAACATTTGCATTAATGGTGGAGAATTGGAAATTATACTACTAGATCTAGTACTAGATTCTTGTTCAGAAGGTGGACGGTCTAACGATGTTCCAGTGGCTGTGCTTAGACTATTATTTGGTGGAGGTGTCGATTGTTGTGGAGGTAGTATACGCAAATTCATACCCGCTTGAACATTTGCTGGACATGTTACCATCATACGCTGCCCTTCAACTTCTACAGCGAATTGTTGACCAGCACTAATTCCCTGAGGCACAGTTACCATATATGTTGTAGGTTGCTGAGGTTGTTGATGCTGTTGTTGTTGAGAAGTTTCCGCTGTTCTTTCCCCTGCTGTATTATTATTGGAATTGCCACTACTCTGTAATGATGATTGTTCATGATAGGATTGTACTACAGATTCATTCTCGGCAGCAACACTTGGTCTCATTGGAACCAATCCACCACCTTCTTCACCAGTAGCACTTGTTAATACTGCCATACCTTGTACATTTTGTCGAGCAATTGGTTCCGGCGGAACAGTAATTTGCAAATAATGCCCACCACGAGATTCACTTGGACAACGAACACGTACTGTTCGTGATCCTGCAATAACCTATGATTGAAACATGTGTACATATGATATGCATTAGTTTGATTTTGCTACAACATATACAAAATATCCATAAAAACAGTAAAACAAATTACGCATCTAGTCTTACCTGAAACTCTTGACCGGGACGAACTTCACTTGGTATTTGAACACGGAAGACTTGTGTAGGACCAGCCCCCTCCCTTGAAATTGAGTATGCACCCGGACGAGATAGTGTTGTAGCATTATTACTACTATTACTACCACTTATAGTTGATGCACCGACAGATGATGATGTAGCAGCTGATGAAGTTGTATTATTACTACCATTTCGAGTATCACGCCCTCTACTATTGTTATTGATACGATTAGTGGGTGTTGTTATACGACCATTACCAATAGGTGTTGGTGCTGATGATGAGGCTGCAGATGTATTATTATTAACCCATCTGTCGTGTTGTACACTTTGTTGATGTTGTCCAGGATATGTACTTGAGGCTCCCGCTCGACGATTGCGTGTGGCTGGATATGATGAACTCGAGTTGTTGCTAGATGTATTACCACGCCGTCTACCGGTAGAAGAGGACGATCCCATAGCGCAATAAGTATATATTGAGAGGCTGATAAGTCGTCTATGGGCTGATAGTAGGTTGATGTTTGACTTTGATTATTGAGTGGAAGTTTCTGCGGTGTTTTACTATTTAGGAAGTTTCTTAGTTAGAAATCACATGAGGATTGAGCAGCTAAAGAATCAATTGAACGAAGATTGAGGATAGATAAGAAGAACCAGACTAAGTAGATACTGTAAGATTACTTTATAAGATAGACCAAATATCTCATATCATATTAAAGAATAGTACCCTGAGTCAGTCATCCATACGGCCGCACCATTCAGCCAATCCATCCAAAGATATTTTGACAACCTCCAAGTCTTCCTCCAACTGTACTATACCATACCCATCTTTTGATGACTTTTCTAGTAACCGACCCTTCTTCCAATGATGTGTCTTATCTTTGCTTTCTAATATAATAACCGTTCCTCCAGTTTTGGGAAGTGCGGTCTCTAGATATCGTTCTGGTACTTTATCAATAACTTGTCCGTTGTTATCCATTTGCAATACAGCCTTTGGACCACTACTACTGCTATTATTGGACTTCATTACATCTTGTACTATACCCTTTTGGAGGTAGTATTTGGGAATCTTCTTGGATATTAATCTGACACGAATGTTTGGTATGAGCCAGTGTGTTGATGCGCTGTTATGTGTTGAATGTGAATCATGATGATGATGTGATGATGAATTCTTAGATCTCTTTCTACTTGAATGATTGTCTTCTGGGCTACGACTTCTGTCTCGTCTTTTATCTTTTCGAGATTCTTTCCTTCGTTTACTGCTAGTTCGTTCTCTACTGTCACTTCTACTCCTACTACGCCGGTCTCTCTTCTTTCGTTTGTGCTTCTTTGAGCGTCGACGGTCGTAACTATCACTGGAATCTGATTCGTCATCAGAATAGCGCCGACTCCTTTCTCCTCGTCTCTTGTCATCTGACCTCCTTCTCTCATTATCATGTCTACTACTATCATCATCATCGCTGTAACTTCTATCCCTTTTCCGTGCACCGTTTCTATTTTCTCTATTATCAGGCTGTAACTCCTTCTTCTTCTTTTCTCTTATCAGTGGTATCTTCTTGTATGGATGTTGCTTCAAATCATCCCACGAACATAATTTAACACTACCTTTGGTCACTGAAGTTTCCTTCGATTCCCCTTCATATTGTATCAATATACGATTAAGACCAGGCACGCCTGCAGTTTGTACAATCAATGCTCTTCTATCACGCTGACTATTACTGCTATCATTATTCATATCCCGATGTGTGACAATACTACCATTCTGCAACGTATACTGAACATCCAACTTCTTCTTTTCTATAACTCGTTTCTCTTCCTCCTCTTGTTGTTTTAATCGTTCTTCATCTCTTTTCACATCTTCAGGACGACGTGCACGACGATGTATTCCACCACTTGAGTTTGGTTTACTTGATGTTGACGATGATGGTAGAGGTACAGGCTTGGCACCTAATCCCAATCGATGTGGACGTGGCTTCACTTGTTCTTCTTCTTTACTATTTCCACTACTTGACTTATTGTTTGAAACAGCAGAAGTGGATCCACCACCACCAGTCCATCCCATACCCCTTAATAATGCGCTACCAAAGTCACCAATGGATACATTGGCATATACATTCGATGTAGGGTCAACATCGGCTGCATGATGTGCTAATTCATGTTGAAATACTTGTTCATCATTCATATACTGTTGTTGTCCCTCTCCATCATTGTTTGATGAAGTACTACGAGTTGTTAATTTGTTCTCAGATGGTGCAGCAATAACTAATCCCCGTCCATGTAATGTTGCCGCTGCTTTATCATTTGTATCAAAGTATTGTTCATTGGCATCCTTTTGTTCAGCTGATTGTATTAATAGTTTAACTGCCTCATCTTCATCTTCTTTTGTATTGTCAACTTTAGTAGTAGTATTGTCTACCCCATTATTATCACCCTGTCTTAATAATGCCAATCGTCTTGCTAACAATGGTTGCTTCTTCTCGGTGTCCTTAGTATCGGAATGTTCCTGCTTCTGTTGCTTACACGGTATAACTAATATATCACCTTCCTCTTTTCTTCTTTTGGATATAATCTCAGCTTCTTCTGCTATTGTACTGTATTCATCTGCTAATAGAGTTTTGGTATTATTATTAAGTAGCTGCTGTGAGTTGTTGTTGTTTGTAGATTTTGATTTCTTCTTCTTTTTGAGTGATATATTAATCTTTGCACGGGGTTGTTGTTCAGATGTATTAGAGGCTGATATATTTTTCTGTTCATCAGATGTGCTACTTTTTGATGGTATTATAGTATCGGATGAAGGTCGATCGCCGCCACTGTTATCGGCCATTATTTTATTGTTGATAATCGCTTCTTACTGATGCTGCTAGTAATTGCAATTGTTGATGCTGGTATTGGCAACCTCTACCACCATTCTATTTCCGAATGGCATGTGGAACTTATTCAGGAACTTATCTAAAAAACTTCTTAGATTTAGGCATAAACTAGAGATAAAGTGTAAAGTGGGGCTTGATATTATGGTAATTAAGTAAGCCGCCGCCATCGATATACCGCTATCATATCTTCTACTCAATCCCTTTGTGCAATATATCCCGTCTTTCATCCGTAGCAGTCTACCGAGATATTGCAAAATAATAGAAACAATACCAACAATTACCACCTATAAGTCAATTCGACGAACTCCTTCTGATAGAGATAGCAGGCGCCTACCAGGACCAATTTGATCATTTAAAATCTCAGTTGTTATCGATGATATATTTGTCAACAATTCTGGCTGCGGTGCTCATGGCCGCTGTCATCGCGGACAATGCAAACTATGAACTATCAACCAATGTCATTTCACCTGACTTCTGTGACCCAAATAGTCCAATTAGTGTCTCGGGTTACTTTGGTGTTGAGGGTAGTAAATATGATAGTGGCAATAGCAAACATTACTTCTATTGGTTCTTTGAGAAAAGATCTATTAGTTTACTTAATGAATCAACTAGTACCAAGCAACAAGATAAAGTAGATAAAGTTCCATTACTAATATGGCTCAATGGAGGTCCGGGTTGTTCCTCAATGATAGGTTTACTCAAAGAGAATGGACCATGCCTAGTAAATAATGATGGACAAGGAATACATATCAATCCATATTCCTGGACAGAAGCAGCTCATGTATTATATCTTGATCAACCATCAATGACAGGATATTCCTACAACAGTGATAATACTACTGATGATTCTACTAGTGACATGGCAGCCGAGGATGTATATTTCTTTTTACAATCTTTTTTCAATAGTGATGAGGGGAGTAAGTATAGAAAGTTACCTTTCTACTTGACAGGGGAATCGGCTGCAGGGCGTGAGTTATTGTGCGTTTGTAATGCATATGTTATGTTTAAATGATACCTATTCTCATTTTTACTTTCTGTGTCTGTTTGACAGAATATATACCAGCAATAGCTCATCGAATTAGAAAAGGCAATCAAGAGAATAAACACTTACATATAAACCTTTCCGGTTTGGCAATCGGAAACGGTGGGTACGATAGGGAAGAGCAAGTAAAATCTTATCCCGAAATGTTGTTTCATAATTCTCATGGCATCAAGCTCATTACTGATGATGAATATAATCATATGAAGATTACAGCACAACAATGTTCAGAAGATGCAAGAAGGTGTAAGAACGAGTCTAATCAATTGACGCAAAAATTAACGTGTCAAAAGGCAGCTCATTGTGGTGCAGAGGAATTCTTCAAACCAATCAAAAGTAAAAACATTTCGGTTTACGATATAACAAAGCCCGAAGACAAAGCAGGTTATGTTCCCATTACAACATTTCTAAATCTCAACAAAACAAAGCAGACTCTTGGTATACCCTCGATAGTTAAGTGGGCGCCATGTAATTCCAATAAAGTTTGGAGTAAGGTAGATTTCATAGAAGGTAGTATACCATATATATCAGAGACGCTAAATGATGGTATTCCGGTGCTTATGTACTCTGGTGACTTGGATTATCTATGTAATTATATCGGGAACCTTGCCATCGCTAAGAAGTTAGATTGGAAGTATACGAATGAATTTCGTTCAGCGAATGATCATGAGTGGTTCAACGGGGCAGGCTTAGCTAGGACCTCAAATGGTTTGACCTTCTTGCAAATACATGACGCCGGACATATGGTGCCAAAGTATCAACCTTTAGTGGCTTTACAAATGATGAGACAGTTCATTAATGGAGAAGCATTCTGAAGAATATAGATTTAGAATTATGTAAAGTAATAGTATGAGTAGGTTGGCATTAAATATGTAATTATAAGTACATTAAGTAACTGTCAAAGGAGATGAGGGGAGTCCTGATGTCGAGTTAGTGATTGTCGTTTCGAAGATATTTTGGCTCAATAGTGGTTCTCTGGTACTGTCAGATGATGCTTTTGAGACTGAGAAAGAGGCACACTGGCATAATCTCTCCCATATCAGTTGTAAGCTATCTCTCACAGAGAATAATAATAGTAACTTGGTAAGTGACCCAACTAATAAGACTATAACGATGAGCCAAACAACAATGGTGATCTTCTTCTTCTGTTTCTTGGGGTGCCCTTTGTGGTATCCCCAGCTGTGCTGTGGTTGATGAAGTATCTTTCTTGCCCATGATATGATTGTATGTGAATCCGGTGTTATGCCAATAGTAGAACCAAGTTCAAACCCTTTGTGCTGCATCTCTTGAAGTGTAAACAATTCCTTTGACCCGCAGAAGAACTTGCCAGTACCACTTGTAGAGTAGTATCGGTTAGAACGAGGCACCATAAACCCACATTGAAACAAATGTCCAAATATTATTGCCTTTGATGTATTGGTTTCGTCAATGATACAGATATTGCCTTGAAATGTATCTGCTAAATCCTTATTGAGAAAGTCTCCGGTTCCATAGCATTCATCTCCGTAAACCAAGTTGTTTTCAAACCGTGAAGAGTGTCCTCCATAGTCCATCTTGAATCCCTTTGTTGAATAGAATACATTGTCGTGTGTGTAGAACCAAGATGAGCCGTCATCATTATCGAACCCTTGAGCCGAATTGTAGTTTGCCATGATGAGGTTTCTTGACGTATGCGTGGGCAGCGGGGTGAAGGAGGGGCCATCTCTATTGTCGACAAGAAAAGGCATTCTATCCCAGCTGTTGATAGCTCCGTGGTCACCACTTTCTCGACAAGTACTGAAAATAACATTTCCTTCTATAGAGTTGCCTCCACCGAGATGATCATTAAAGTTGATTGCCGTCCTTGGTACATTAAACATGACATTTTTTCGAATTGTCGACGCCATAGCCTTGTTTTGACCCCAAGCTGAACTTTGTTTTTGATAGAGACCAATGTTTGAAATGATATTGTTCTCGATTATCGAGTACCTTGGCTGGTTACCTTCTGTTGCATCATATTCTTTGGTATCACCCCAAGTTGCCATTGCTCCGTCACCAATCCAAGAAAACTCAGATTTTGTAATATGTGCGTATCGATTATACCCCGAAATCATGACGGCATTTCCGTCAAGTCGTCTGAAATGGCAATCAGATATGGTGACGTTCTCAGTTCCCTCCAAATGCACTGCGCCACCTCGGTATAAAGCCCAATCGCCACCCGAAGGTGCACTCCATTGTTCCATATAAGTCTTTCCTGCTTCTCGAAAGCCAAGGTTCTGCAGTGTAACTCCCTTGACTGGTTCTTTGGTGCCATCGAACTTGATCAATGTCTTGAGATTGGTAGCTATCAGATCTGGAATGCAATTTGTTGATTTGCTTTTCCTTGCTAATGATGTAAACTCCTCTCCTTCACAGGAAGTGGAGTTGGGATAAAAGTATAACAACTTCTTGTCTTTATCGTAGTAAAACTCTCCTTCTTTATCCAACTCGTCATATATTCCCTCGACATACCATGCTCCACTGTGAAGTATCTTATTCTCACCATTACAATCTGATAAACGATGATTATCATCCAAACATTGCCAATTCCGACCTCCTTGTGATCCACCCTTGTCAAAGTGTATAGTCAACTCATCTGGGGTTGAAGTGATGATATGTGATATATTGAACATATGAATTGCCCAGCCCTGCGTATGTTGTACATGAAGTATAGCTCCTCGTGCCTTTGTTTCATTCCATTTACTAAATCGTTCAACTAGTAATGTATTGTAAATTGTAATACCGACGGGGATATTTGGTCTACCTGCCTTGGCAGCGTATTGATCAACTTCTGCCCACCCCCCAGCAGATATATTGGAACACCAATAAGATGGTTCATCGCCCCACACACTAGCACATGATCCACCGTGTCCAGTGCCATATATGTTATACTCATCCATTGAACTGTCATTCTTCACATGACCACTGGGATTGTTTGACTGTCTCAAATCGATAGAGTAAAATTCTGGTACTGTAGTGAAATTTGGGAATATCCATTCATACTGTGATACATTCTTTGGATCTTCGTAGTGAACTATAGGTGATTTGATAGTAAACGATGGAATATAACGCTTAGGTGCATCCCATTCTTCGACATTGGCATTAGGGTATCTTGCTAGTGTCATTCGTTCATGCGGATTTGTTGTGAATAGTCCTGTTATAGAGGTGTCATCATTTACAATTGACGAAAGATTTGCTACCCATACATGTTCATTTGTTTTAGATTGTTCCCAATGTGTTGTTTGTGAATTAATTGCAATACCACCGGATATCCAAGTACCCTCATCCATACCACGAATTGTAAGATGATTGTCTAGCGGAGATGTTAGAGTTATTGTTTCATTTAAGAAGTGTATACCCGACTTTAGTATGATACTCTTTTTGGTATTATGCTTCGTTGTTGGTATCTTGTGACGCGTATCATAAAGAGCCCGATGAATGGTTGAATAGGGATGTGTATAATTTCCTGAATTGTGTTTATCATTGCCATCCTTTGGGTCGACATACACCAAGTAGGTGTGTTCTTCTTCTTCTTCTTCTTCTTTTTCGAGCTTTGTGTTGCTACTATCAATAATAGCAGAGTGCATGTGATGTGCATATACCTCATCAGGGCATCTACTATCCAATTCAAGTGCATCAAACACATCTTTTGTATCATGTCTCCATGGTATATTTTGTTGTGCCATTTCCATAAATAGTTTACGCATATTGCAATCAAGTTCTCCTTCAATTGTACCGTCATGACTTCTTCCTTCTTCCTCACTGGATGAAATTATGATATGATAACATAGTATACTAAAGATGGGTATCAATCGCATATATAGCAGTGATGTAAGGGATATCATGATGCGAGCCACGGCAACAGATCAATTAGTATGATCGACATTAGAGCGTCATACTTAGCAGTCTAGAGCAATTAGACATTCGAAAGTTTCAAATGAAATCCGACATTCTTCATTCTACCTAAGAGGGTTTTGTGATAAGTGTGCATACTTTTGTTGTGGTATTAATATAATTAATATAATAGGGAGTTGCAATACATATGTACAGGATGTGGCCTACTTCTTCTATATCGCTACTATTACTAATTCAATATCTTATATCATCATTAGTACACTGTCGTGTATACAATATCGAAGACTACGGTGCTCGAACAGATGAAGATTGTACAGAAGCAATCCGAAATACACTCAAAGCAGCAGCACTTGAAACACACGGTGCCGAGGTATTGATACCAAAGGGTAACTTCATTTCTGCACCAATCAATATAACATCAAACATTATCTTTCGTGTCAATGGGAAATTGAAAGCTGTAAAAGATTCGTCTAGATATCCTCCCGTTTCATTAATACCATCTTATGGCTATGACTTAGATATTGGGCATTTCAGTACAAACAGTAGTGGGCACTTCCGACATCACCCATTTATATGGAGTATAAATGCCACAAACATAACAATTTGCGGTAATGGAATCATCGATGGTAGCGGATCATATTGGTTAGAAAAGTTCCATGACAAGACATTAAACAAAGTTGGTAGACCACATCTTATGGAAATTATGGGTGGTAAAGATGTGACCATTGGAGAGAAGACCGATGGAAGTAGTAGATTGACATTACTCAATAGTGGTTTCTGGACATTACATCCAATATATTGTAACAATGTACACATTCACAATATTAATATAGTAGCATCACATTGCAAAACATGGAATGATAAGTGTAATCCAAACATTGATGGAATCGACGTCGACTCGTCAACTAATGTATTAATTGAGAACAATCATATAAGTGTTGGTGATGATCATGTCACTATACTAAGTGGCGGCGGTGACGCTGGTCGTAAGTTTAATATGCCGAGTAAGAATATCACCGTAAAGAATAATATACTAGGAACAGGTATGGGTCTATCAATCGGCTCATCAGTCAGTGGTGGTATTGAAGACGTGTTGTATTATAATAATACAATGAATGAGACACGAATGCAATGGGGCCAAGGCTCACATATCAAAACAAGAGTTGGTATTGGTGGATATATAAGAAACATTGTTTGGGACAGTAATATATATTACAATACTGGGTCAGGAGGTGAGTAGTACACATTAGCCGCCATCTTACTATTTGATTTTCTTTCTATAACCTCTTTCTACTCTTTCACAATGTAGCCATACTAATTGAAGCCGGATATCAATCTAACGGAAAGTGTGATGCAACAAATTGTACACGTATAGAAGATATTGTACTTCGTAACTTGACATTTTACAATACAACAAGTCCAGGAAGTGTCACTTGTCGTAAAGAACAGCCTTGTTCGAATATTACCTTTGACAATGTAAAGATACTCAACTACAACCATACATGGAGGGCTTGTGAAAACGTTATTGATAGTACATTTACCAATGTGATGCCGACTGGTTTGAAAGAGATGTGTAGAAGTAAATCATCAAAGTCAAAGCCTCATGATGACAATAATGATAGATCACAACAGAAGGGCTATGCAATGGTTTTCATATCGATCTTCTTTGGTGGTGTTGCCGTTGGAGTATTAATCTTCTGTTACTTGAGGTACGATGTTAGCAGTGGACTGAAGAAAGTTAGACATTATATCAGTAGCAAATTGCAAATGTCTGATATGGACGGATCAAGGGAGCCTCTACTTGATACTATTATCTTTGAGACGGAGGATTCAAACACAATAGTTGTGTAGACGTAGTGTAGAGGAGTTTGAGTTACATCGTATGTGAATAAGAAACTAATTTCTCCAGTATCACAACCCTGAAGCGCCCATATACTGGATTCCCACTTACTATATGTACATTGGCATTCACTCGAGCTACAGGTCCTACCTGTGCACTTCCAACCCCCTTGATAGATGAGTTGTGTTGGTCATGTGACAATATGACTACACGCATTTTCCTTCGCATCAATTTGGAGTAAGAAATTTTACAGGGGTACGTAGAGATGAAGCCAGTTATAAGAGATGAAGCGGGATGTTACAATGGCTTGTATATATGGAGATAGTAGTATATAAAGTCGAGGTGTGAGTGCAAAGACTATTTTGCTACGGGTTGCACGTGTTGGTGAGAGAGGTGAGAAATTATGTGCACATCATGTGTACTTTTTACTTGCAGTCATTCTCGATGTTATTTAATGTATGTTATATATATACTGCTTATGGAACTGACATTGGGATTGTATCTATGAGTTTGTTGCATATTGTATATGTTATTAACCAAACATATCTCATCCATATTCAATTTTTATTACAAACGATATTTCTCTCTTTCTCTCCTTACATTATGGTACACAAAATAAAAAAGGAATTGGTATTGAACTATGCGGTCGTATATTCCCAGTTGTATCGATAGTTATCAGGCGTAGACTATTATAGATCAACCCACACAAGCAACAACAATATGGCAAATTGGCATCAAGAAGATTATCATGAATTACCAGAGTTTCTACGCTTCAATAAGTATGGTGGAGTTCTCACACCAGGAAAGTCCGAGTTTGTGTTGTTTTATCATGTGATTTGGTGTGTTTGTATGAAGTCTTGACGACTTGACTGCTTTATTTGACCTTAGTTTGCCTTTGTTGATTGCCCTTGCATGTCTTATGTACTTACATATTATAATCCCCTCTCTTTAATCATCATAAATTGTGATAACGCGCATCTTCCAGAGGAACGTGCTCATGTTGCGAAGACCAAAGGAGTTTGTTCACACTGTGGTCTATCAACACATAAAATTACACCATTTAGATCAATACCAAAAGATAATGAGTTTGTAGAGAATGGCATATGTCTGAAATGCCACCCAGATCGGAGGAAGTGCAATAGAAATAATAGACCATCTCAGGCTACACGAATTGGTAATGGGAAGTCATCAAAAGTATTGGGTATAGATGATGATTTATCATCACTTGTTCATTCCACAAAAATGGCTAAACGTATAAAGAATCGAGCAACACATGCAAGACAGGCTACTGCTGATGTATCGCGACAAGTTCTTGCTAAATCATTAGTAAAGAAAGACCAATCATTTATTGCAAACAATTCTCGGACATTATCTGACCCAGCTGCTACAAATCAGAGACAAACCATTGCTGATGCCAAACCGTGGAAATCTCTCAAAGATGCATTGCATCATAAGAACGATGCACGTTCTGTACGTTCTGTGAATAGAAGAACAAGTAGACATGCTTCGGGTGGTAGTGGCAACTACCGCAGACGGAGCAGTGAATCTGATATTTCTGCTTTAAAGAAGGCAAAGCTCAAACGATTATCACAAAGGAGCCAGACGTTTGGTGGTGATCATCCAAAGAAGGAGTACACCATTGACGTGTGGGATATTGTAAAGGAGATGAGACTACATCCTAATAATCCACAACTACTAACAGAGAAATGCAACGATCTCCGAGACAAGGGTATAAATCAAGCTGGCTCATTATATGAGATCATAGATGTCATGAGACGCTTTCCAAATGAAAGTAAATTGCAGGTAGCATGCATTGGAGCACTTTGGAGTGTTGCTGCTGAGGGTGGGGATGACGGTAAGGCTGAAGTACAAGATGCGGGAGGTGCCGAGGTGATTATTTCAGCCATGAAGTGCTTTCCCGATAATGTAGATGTGATTTCTCATGGATTAGGAACGCTTAGTTGCTTATGTGCAGGATATGGAGGTCGGTCATATTTGGTTGATGACGAGGGTATTGTTCTTCTACTTGAAAATATACTACAGAAATTCGCCGATAAAGAAGGAGAAGAGAGAGGTCAGATATTGTATTGGGTTTTGGTATGCCTAAACTCCCTCATTTCTGATTACGGCGATGCGGAGATATTCTCCAAGTATAAGGAGAGCAAAAAACAACAATTAGATTCATCAAATAGAAGTTCTGAAAGCTACAACTCCGTTCAATCATCATCATTTGAAGAATCAGGCAAAGGATGGGAGTGTGAAGGTTGCAGTATGCTAAATATGAACAAGGATGAACAGTGTGAGATGTGTGGTAATGAGCGTAGTCAGCAGAAGGAGGAGAAGAGTCCATCACTTGATAATAAACAACCTCAAAATCAAATAGATTATGATGCATTGGAAGAGGAATGTAATATCACGGAAAGGAGTAGAGATGCAATTGTCAGCAGCCAAATAATATCACTGGTGTTACAAACGGTACATGCAGTTCCAGTGGATGGGATCACTTTAGAGCTGGCTCTTTACTTTCTGGCACACTTTGAAGAAAAACAATGTGAAAGTCTCCGCGCTTTACTGGCAAATGTTTGTAAGAAAGCTGTTCAGATGCCAAATGAAGCTTTTCCGATACTGCATCAGTTGGCATGTGCAATTCAATGCCTAACGATGAACTTGGATGAGTTAGATGATGATCAAGAGACTGCTCAAAGGTTTACTGATGCCGCCTTGGACTCGTTGGCTTATGGTGCAGAGCGTCATTCATCCGATATTCCACAGTCTCCTAGACGAAGTAGTACAACACATTCAACTTCATCCTCAACCTACTCTACATCATCAGAAGCTGGTACAATTCCACAGTCTCAGATATTACATGAATCAAAAGTTCAAGAAGTCTTCCTATCCCTACTTTCGAATCTTCTATGTTTTGGCAGTGTTAAGCTGGACTCTGTAGACAGTGAAGATCTGTTAGACATTTGCTGCACTGCATTAGAGGATGAGGAATCAAGTGTTTTTCTCCTAACCGTGTGTTTTTGGGTAATCTGGAGCATTATTACCCATGGTTCTACAGATATCAAACAATCAGGTTTAGATGCAATGGATGGTATCTTGCATACCATATCAAATCTTGAACATAGTCCAACTGCACTTACTTTGGGATTCGCTGTAATATCCGAGGTGATTCATTGTAATGACTTGGAGATAGATTCCACTCCTCTCATTGAAATGATTGCAAAGATAGTATCCAAGTATCCAATTATGATGCTTCAACAGGAAGCTTTTCAACTGCTGTTCCGTCTCTGCAAAACCAAGGAGGATGCTATTCGAATTATAAATACAGGTGTTCTTAACAATGTGAACAAAGCAGCGCGTGACTCTGCTCAACCTTGTCAACTGGCTACCAATTTACTAATCAAGCTTTCAGTTTTAGCCGAAGACAACGACGATGTTGATGACATCCTTTCTATTGATGATTTGCAATCGATAGTCAGTGCTAGTTTTGCACTAAAGAGTTCGTCATTACTTGCGGCAAAGAATTGGGTTCAATTCCTCACAAGTTCAATCAAATCGAAGAAAGATGTAGGCCAACAATCACTTCTAATGGCTTTGTCTTCGATCACCGAGATAATGGAATCCTTCCCCAACAATCTTGAGGTACAAAAGATGACATGTTTGGCCTTAACCGACGTTGCAGTATCAGCTAAAAAAGAAGTTGATGTATCAGATCAGATAATTCCAATATTAAATCTTCAAAAAGTACATGGTGTAGAGATTCATAAGGAGTGTTGCGATGCTCTGTGGGCGCTTATGAGGATACGGCATGACTTAAATGTAGATCTTCTGCGAGAAGTGATCTATTTTGCAATCGAAGTTACTGAGATTCATGTTGTATGTCCAGAGTATTCATTTAGTGGAGACGCTGTTTGCGCTGGAACGGCAATTATGGCAGAGACTCTCACTGATCCACAGATATTAGGAGAGATGCTTGTCGACATCATGGTTGATGTGCTTAACAAATGCATCTACTCCTATCTTGACCGAGAAGAAGATGTGTTGTCTGTCTTCGAGCACGGCTTTTGTGCACTACAACGTCTCTGTAATGACGATTCTTGTCGTAATATCGTTATTACTCATGGAGGTATTGTAGCCGTTGTTGATGGCATGGTGGCTCACTCGACTAATGCTTCTATCCAGCAGAATGGTTGTCACATACTCTGGAGATTAGGAGAGAACGAGACTGACGAACTAGAAGTGAAGCTTCGTATATTAGAAGCTGATGGCGTGGACGTCTTACTTAATGTCATGATTACGCATGGTGACAATGGAGGGGTCTTAGCCGAAGCATTCCGAGCTTTGTCAAGTCTCTGTGTTGACAAGTCATCAAGAAATTTTGTCACTCAACAAGGAGGTGTCATGATGATTACGACCTCATTGAGCACTCTACCCAAGGATGTTCATGTACAAGAGTCTGGGTTGGCAGCTCTCTGCAATCTCACATCTTTAGATGTGGATGAATCATTGATAGATGCTTCCACCATCTCTTCAGTTGTTCATGAATCTTTGGAATGTCATGACAATGTGATTAGTATTCAACAAAAGGGATTGTCTCTTTTGTACAATCTTAGTTTAAGAAGTGAAGGAATTAGAGACATACTATTATCAAGTAGTTGCTTGAAGAATGTCTCTCGTGCATTGGAACTACATGTATCGTCTCCCCAAGTCATATCTGCAGCAATTGCCTTGCTAATTAGCTTATCTGATACTGAGGAATGTACAAGATTTCTGCTCAAGAAGGAGGCGATGAATCGAATTGTTCAATCTATGATGATGAATGTCGAAGATCTCCAAGTGTCAATTGTTTGTTTTAACTTTCTTCATTTAGCATGCGAAAAGAATATAAACAACATGGGGATAGGAGGAATTGAGGCCGTGGTATGTACCATGAAGATTCGTCTCTCCTCTGAGTATATCCAAGATACTGGCTGCCGCATATTGGCACATCTATCAACTCAATCTTTCATGTCATTCATGTGGAGCGGATCATCATTAGATGTAGACTTCTTCGACTTGACATGTGCAATTGTCGATGTCATCGTTTCTGTCATGGAAGGTTATCATAGGAACTTTCAAGTACAACAGCATGGTATCAATACACTAATAAACGTGTCCAAGTATGATGGAAATACTCCTGTTTTATTCACCGAGCAATCGAGGATAGAAGATGTACTCGCCGAGGCAAGTGGGCGATTCCCAGAGCTAAAGGCAAAGTGCGACGAGGTGCTTCAGGTATTCTTAACTTAATATTACTCTCAACTAGAAACATCTATATCTTTAGAATAATCAAGAAGTTACTAGAAGTGCTCTTATTTTAGTGTTTATTCTTATGCTTACTCCTCCTTATTGGACGGTGATGAAGGAAGAGATGTAGAATGGGTAGGAGTATTGACATCAGACGAATGCCCATTTTCATTTGGAATAACATTGATATTATTCCGTCTTGGTGTCATGTGCTCAGCTTCATTCTCCATATTTCGAACAGTTTGCTCTAGTTGAGAGTACCGCTGCTTTAACTGTTCATGTTCTTCCTGCAGAGATGTGTGTTGAGAATTGAGGCCTCTGAACTTCTTATCACTGTCGAGTAGTTTGTTTTTGGTCTCGGCAAGCTCGTTTTCCAGTATGTTGTTCGGATTGGAAATACCATTTATCTTATCCTTCTTTAGAGTGACATCGTGTTGGGTATTCTCTCGTGAAACATTGGTAGAGCCCCCCTTCCTTTTTCTACGAAGTAGGAGCAGCCAAGTAGCAAGTAGAAACGCTGTGAGACTACCAATTATGACAGTTGAGTGATCTTCGAGTGTGGGCATTGTGTAAATAGGAACACTGAATTGAAATGGTGATACCTTAAATGGAGGGAAGGTCGGAAAGAAACTTGATAACCCATGTGATGATGGGTAGCTGCTTCTACCTCCTTTTGATGTCATTTCGGATAAAAATACTGCTCGTTCAAGACTAGCAAGCCTTTGTTCAACATCTGTTCCTTTTGTTGAATCAAGATCTTTTGCAACATCTAAAAACACAGATTCATAACATGTCTTCAGTGCCGATATGTATTGCTCATACTGAGTCTGTTGAAGTTGAACACTCTTTATCTCATTTGTGATTTTAGCGAATATGGGCTCCATTTTAGGTGCACCGCCTCCGACTGATGATCCACCACTTCTTTCAGCATTAGCAAGTAGTGATTTTGACTTGAATGCTTGTAGATCCAAGTCTTTTAAGCACTTTGCATGGGGAAAGCGCCGGATCAGTTTTGCGTATAGTTCACCAACAGAAGCGCCTAAGTCTTTACTGGGATGTGTAATGGCTTCTCGTTTGAGCATGTCACCACCTTTAGTAGCTGCAGTCTTGAGCTTTTCTTTTTGTATGTTCTTCTTTACAGGCTTAGATGTTTCTTTGCTTGTAGTGTCGACTTTTGCAACAGAGCCCTTGACAACTGTACTGTCATCACCTTTTTGTTCGGCGTTGTTAGTTGAGAGCTTGCCCTTGGATTGCGATTTTTCACCCGCAGAAGTATCAGGCTGTGGGTCGTCGGTGTTTGTTGTTGTGGTATCGTGGCTTTTAGTAGTTTCAGTTGCTTTTGATTGGATGGCTTGGTCTAGTTCTTCATCACTATCACTTGGGTTTTCATCCCCTACTATTACATCCTTACTCTCCTCGGTAACACTTGCGTCTGTGACCGCAGCAGAAATAGAAGATTCATCCTTTACATGATCGTCACCGTCATCCATTGATACTTGTTGGTTCCCTTCTTCTTCCATATGGCTAGACTTTGGAAGGTCGTCCTCATTTATTGCGTCTGGTGTATCAATATGTGATGAGGAAGAAGATGCATCGTCCTTAGAAAGCTCTTCTTCTTGCTCTGTGAGATGTTCCTGCTCCTCTCCGTCACTGTTAACTTCGTCAGAAGCTTGCTCGTCAACATCATCTTCTCCATTTGATTTATCAGATCCGTCTGTAGGGGTAGCTGATTTGGTTTCATCATATGTATCTTTGACAATTTTCTCTCCCTTTGCAACATCTGGCCGCTCATCTTTACTCTCTATATTTTGCGGTACCTCGCTATTATCATCATTTCCGGCTACTGGCGGCGAATCTATAATGTCTTCTGTATCGACTGAATCCCCATTGTCGTCCGGAAACTCAAGCTGCTCGGCCTCTCCACTTTTTGTTCTAATCTGCTCATCTGTTTCCATCGTCTCCGAAGATTGTTCGCCATTTTGCTCTAAATCATCGCCAGTATCATCAGTTTCTCCAACCTCTACATGTGGATCATCGGCAGCGGTATCTAGATCTCCATCTTCCTCATCACTAACCTCCTCTTCTTGCTGTTTCTCACCCTCTGCCAACTCATCTACCATCTCTTCCTCCTCCTTTATCTCCTGTTCTTCATTAATCTTAATCTCACTTTCAATCCACTGTTCATGAAAACCTTGAAGCATAGTACTACCATGTACCTTAATTTGACTTAATGTACAATAATGTTCACTTCCCCAATGACTAATAAAACGAAATTTTAAATATCGTGCCCAACTTGGTTCTTCTAATTCAAATGTTTGTTCACCACTTTTGGAATGGACTGTGTATGTGCCTATTGTATTCCATACATCTTTCTCTGGAGTTTCTTCACTGTTATCATTACTATTCCCCCCTGTTGATGGATATTCCTGTGAAGACAACACCTGAAACTCCTTCACTCTACTTGAATATCGTTCATAATTTGATAACTTAATTTGTTTTACTAATATATCTTCTGACAAACTAATGACTACATACTTCTTGTCTGCACATGGTGCGATTGAATACTTGTCTTTATCAGATGTTAGGAGATTAGATGCGCCTTCGAGCGATGGTGAATTTTCAAGTATGATTGCCCCGGCTGCTTTAGAGGCGTAGTCTACTTGTTTAATTTGACGTGGCCCATCATCTTCTATTTCTTCGGCTGTGGCTGATGTGGAGTTGTCTTCGCTTTCTGTTGGTGTTGATTCATCGTCTTCCTTTGTAGTGTTACTTGCATCTGTTTCATCATTATCTGTGGCATTCGATTGACTCTCATCACTACTTGTTGTTCTGTCAGCAGGCGATTCATCCTCATCTGATGTACTGCTGTCACTTGATACCTGCTCATTTACACTACCTTGAGTGTCAGTCTTCTCCTCGGCTTCTTCTTCGTCATTAGACTTTGTAACAACTTGCTGCGGAGGAGGATAATCTATAATCGGATCATCACCAAAGCTTGGTAGAATTATTAATTTCTTTTCCTTCTCTTTGTTATTGTTGGCTGGTTCGTCTGTTGAAATATTATCAGTCATTTCCTCTGCCGAAATTCTTTTAGCACTATCACCTGATGTAGATTGAACTGTATCATCAACATTGGCAGTGCTGCCATCAACATTCAAAGTTTGCTCCTCATTTTCTACAACTTCATTTTCTATATCATTATAATCCTCATCAGTATCACTATTATCTATTATGGTACCATCCATATCTAACAGTATTACCTCAGAATCTTTATTATTATGCGGTATAACTGTTTCAGTGGCAGTAGATTGTACTATTGTGTCCCCGTCTATATCAATGTTAGTTGATTGATTATTTTCCACGTCAGTATTAGTTTGTACTTTATTTTCATTGGTGATATCTTGTACTTGTATTGATTGCTCACTAGAACTACCAACTGTATCGGTAGATGAATCAATATTGTCGCTTTCAATGGGGATATCATCATCATCGACTTCTATAGAGCCATCCATTTCAGTAGTAGCAGTAGTAGTTGATGTAATTTCTTCAATATTATCATCTTTTGTATCAGTGCCGCCGCTGTCGTTATCGGTTGCGGCCATTACTTTTTTAGTAACAAATAACCATACCATTTTTTATCTATATACTATGGCGATGACACCCTAGCCTTATGGTATATATATTAATGGCAGTAAAATAGTTGAATGATGTCATCGAACATATGAAAAATGAAAAATAAAGAAGAAAAATGGAGAGATGATGGCGTACGAATCGTACGAGTAATTAACCCACGGTACGATTAGTACCATTTTGTTTTGTATTGTTACGAGGTTGTTTGAGTTGACTATTTGGATCTCGACCGCAGCCTAATAGTTGTCATTAATATGAAAGGAGATAGGAATAGAAGTTCAGAGTTTATAGTTAGATCGCAGATAGAAGAAAAAAGTTTCACATGCAACCAAACTATGTCAAAACCAATACGAATAATAACACTCGATTTACTACGTAAGCGTTCCGAACATAATGAAGGTCTCGTGTCCTCACTTGAGGAATTGGCATTACATCAAGAGGAACTTCAATCAATCGGACCAATATTAGGTCGAACATGCGGTAAGACACTCAAGATATTATTATTACAAAATAATGTAATTAATAGAATGGTACCATCTGAATTGAAGTTATTTCGTAGTTTGGAATATTTAAATTTAGCATTGAATAATATAACAAGGATTGAAGGTTTGAGGAATATGGAATGGGTACGCAAATTGGATTTGACGTTGAACTTTATTAATTTGGATGTATTGGAAGAGAGTATTGATGAATTGATGGGATGTCGAAGTTTAGTTGAATTGTTTCTACTTGGTAATCCATGTATGGGGTTGAATGTTGATAATGATGATATGTCTGGTACTAATGATACTAGTCAAGAGGAAGGGGTAGTCGACAAAGGACAAAAGCAAGTTGGATGGAGAGGTTGCCGCGCATACGTTATTGCTCGGCTTCCTACATTGCAATTCCTTGATGGCAAGGAGATTAAAAGATCAGAGCGTATCTTAGCCATGCAACAACTACCATCATTGACAAATGAACTTCATACATTGGCAGATGACGTACGTCAAAAGAAGAAGCATCAAGTTGATATTGTACAAGATGCAGATGATAATGAAAGTAGTAGCGAGTATATTGCCGATGATGCAACAACTGAGCATAATCCAGCAACTCGTACCAAAATGAGTAATGAACTATATGATCAAAAACAAGCAAAGGAGAAGGAGCATAATGCAAATGCTCCACCAAAACCAAAGGGAGAGAAGGAGTGGGAAGAGGAACATGCCGATATGGTTCAAAAGGTACGGGAGAAGGAGGAACAGAGTAGAGAAGTTAAAAGAAGCAATGCAGAAGATGAGACTGGTAATATTACCAAGAAAGATGAAGGCATCAAACAATGCAATCAAGGAAAGTATCAATTTTGGTTTGAAGAGGAAGCATCTACCAACAAAGATGACAGTAGCAAAAGAAGAGGCACATCATTGATTATGCGTGTAGCCATACCCAAGTATCTATCAACATCACTCATTGATGTAGACATTCACCCAACATATGTTAGTATTGTTATCAAATCCAAGATATTACGTGTCATACTGCCGGTAGAAGTCTTGTCATCTCAAGCTGTAGCAAGGAGGAGTCAAGCATCGGGTTACTTAGAGTTGGTCATGCCTAAAGCTGATCCAAATGAGTTAGTGATTGGACTCCTACATGTTCGTGATAATACTAGTAAGAACCGACAAGCAATGAAGGAATTGGATGGTGTTTGCAACACTAGTAGTGCTGCAAAGGGAGTTACGTGTAACACTGGTAAGACGACTACTCTAAAAAAGAAGGAGCGTCTCGGGGAGTCACTGCTGAATGAGGCTGGTGTGGTCGAGTCACTGAAGATTGTCCAGAGTAAGGTCGCTGATGGTTCAACTCTGAACAATAGCGACGACGACGATGAGCCGCCTCCATTATTCTAAGCACTCATGCCGATTGACTGGACATGTTAGTGCCCACCCAAGACGATTCATAATACATTAAAGTAAAATTCATAATGAGAAAGCAAAGTGCATAGATTCTTAGTAACTTTATGCCGCTACCTGTCTCTCGTCCTCCCCATCTTCATCGTCTTCTTCATCATCATAATCTAAATCAGTTTGAAAGAAGGTATAAGACAAAGTTACACTATGTACATTCCTCATTTGTGGATCATCCATTACATCCGGATCTATAAAAAAGAAGACAGGCATATCAACAGTCTCTCCTGGTAATAATCGTTGTTCCTCGAAACAAAAACATTGTATCTTATTGAAATACAATCCCATCTTCGGCGGATGGACGTTATAACTGGCTACTCCGGTAATTGCCTTATCGGAATGGTTAGTGGCAGTGAAGAATGATAATGCAGTTTCACCAGGAACTACCTTGACATCTAATTGAGCTGGAATGAAACTCCATGGCAATACATCACCAACTGTGGAATCAAATCGAACAGTAATCAATTTACCATCTTTTACTGGTCTTAATGAAGCAAGTTTCTCTGCTGCCTCTTCATCTGTCCAAGTTTTACCACCCCTACCATGACTAGTACTATTAACTGTTGTTCCTGGTAACATTTCCCGCGGTACATTACTCATATCAATTAACTTATCCCATAATGCTTGTGATACCTTACCCCTTCCAGTTGTCTGTCGTTCATCGTGTGCTTCTGCCCAATCTGATAGTTTCACACGTTGTGTCGTGCCTCCGAATCCTGTAGTTTGACAGAATATTTTATACAGTGGTACAGCTGCATATGTGGCGCCAATGGCACCAATAACAGCGGCTGCTGCATAGGATGCTATTTTAACATTCCGATCATTTAATGATTCTCTAGTAGATTGGTGTTTTGGAGTTGTGGTATCTATACCATGTTTTTGACGATAGTATTCATATGCACGTCGTTGTGCTAATGCTGCCTTTTGTGATTCTGTTAGTTGTATCTTTTCAACTGTGGTACTGGAGTTGTTTGTACTAAATGTTCGATGAGTATAACATCTTGTGGATGAGTAAGAAGATGTATTTGTTGTTGGTATCCTTCTCGTAGTACTCTCACCGTATCTTCTCGTCTTCAGACAATTAATATATACATTCCGAACTGGTTGCTGTATTATCATTCTACTTCCCATGATAGTTATTCATTTGTAGGTATAAGTTGCAACAACCAAACATAATTTGCCAACTCACTTGTCATGAAATTAAAAACTCTGTTTTGGGTATAAATCAGGACCACTACAAATGGAAAGTATCAAATCTGACTACCGAGGATTTCATGTACATATATAGCCTAAGCTTTTACTAGTTGTGGTGATTGCAATAGGCATCACATCAACTCGAGTAGACACAGAATCAAAAGATTCGATTTCGATCCATCACCACAAAATTATTTTATGAGAGTCGGTGCATGCAAACATATGTACTAAACATCAAATCTACATTGCAATACTACCACAATATGTCCTTCTTTCAAAAAATATCCACCCGGTCGACATCCATAAATTCTTTATTATGTATAGGTCTTGATCCACACTTATCTGAATTGAAATTATCATCAACATCAACCACAGAAGAAGAACGTGCCAATGCGGCATATGAATTTTGTGCCCGTATAATTAACGCCACGCATGATCATGCGGTATGTTACAAACCAAACGTTGCATTCTTTGAGGCAATTGGTACCAAGTTGGGTATGGTAACATTACGTAAGGTAGTCGATGATATATCAAAGCATAATATACCAATATTGTTAGATGTTAAAAGAGGTGATATTGGTAGTACTGCCAATGCCTATGCTGAGGCTTGTTATGATGAGGAATGTGGGTTAAATGGTGATGGTGTTACGTTAAGTCCTTTGATGGGTTGGGATAGTGTCCAACCTTTTGTTACTGGTGAGTAGATGTATGTGTATTGTATTGTGTCCGTCCGTTATATTGCAGGTGATGGGCGGAGGTTTTACGAGGTTATTTATATTTCTCGTCAATGATTAAGAATACATATTTGCTACTCTTGATTAAGCTTGGCAGCTTATGACGACAGTACTTTATCACCAAGATCTATGAGACATTATGAGAAATGTTATGCAGTTGTTGCGGATATTTGATATATTTATTTATATATAAATTCAAATGCTCACATCTTGTGTTATCCTTATATCATATATTAATACAGGAAAATATTCCAACAAAGGAGCATTCATCCTATGTAAAACATCAAATCCAGGATCTAATGATCTATTAGCACTTAATCTCTCCCAGAATGAAACACTATTTGAAAAGATTGCTAAATTATCCAATGATTGGTCACAAAAGGCTGAGTCTGAAACACCATCTACTTCCTCTGAATATTGTCCTAGATTAGGATTAGTTGTTGGTGCTACTGATCCACAAGCCTTATCGGCAGCACGAAAGGCTGCTGGACAGGATATATGGATATTAGCCCCGGGCGTTGGTGCACAGGGTGGTAATCTCGATGCGGCATGTAAGGCAGGTTTAAATAATGCCGGTAGCGGTATGTTAATACCGGTATCACGCGGTATTAGCCGTGCCGATGATCCAGGTGCCGAGGCACAAAAGTTAAAAGAGGGAATTAATGCAGCCCGGGCGGCAGTATTGGAAGGACGTGGTGAGAAGAGAAAGCAGCCAGATTCAAGTATACAACCATATCAGAAAGAATTTGTTGAATTTAGTTTAAAGGAGGGGGTATTAAAGTTTGGTAGCTTTGTATTGAAGAGTGGTAGGACAAGTCCATACTTTTTCAATGCTGGATTGTTCTCGAATGGTAGTGCATTGTATAAGTTGGGTAAGAGTTATGCTGCCTCGATTATGGCAAGTGAATTGGTCGACAAAGATGGCAAGGTGACATTTGATGTAGTCTTTGGACCAGCCTACAAGGGTATCTCTCTGGGTGCACTCGTTTGTTCGGCACTTTACTCTGACTATGGTGTTGATACAGGCTTTGCTTACAATCGTAAGGAGGCGAAGGATCATGGTGAGGGGGGTATACTTGTGGGTGCCTCCATGACGGGCAAACGTGTATTGATTGTGGATGATGTTATTACAGCTGGTACTGCTATTCGTGAATCTCATGGCATGTTAACAAAGATGAATGCCACACCAGTGGGTGTTTCCATTGCATTGGACAGAGCTGAAAAGAGGAGTTTAGATGATCCTTTGTCGGCTGTGCAAGCCGTTGCCAGAGACTTGGCAATTCCAGTGGTATCCATTGTTGCACTACCACAACTTCAAGAGTATTTGAGGACAAGTCCAAAGTATGGTGAGGATGTTTTGAAATTGGTGACAGAGTACAGATCCAAGTATGGTGTCTAAGTGGAAGTAGTAGTAATGATTGGGTACAGCTGGAGGTAAGACAGTGGCGAATAAATAACATATCAAGATCAAAGGCAGGTGATTTCACACCGCTCCTCAGTAAATTAATGTGAGTGCGTTTGCAACATTGATCTATAAGTTACAACATCTACTCTTATTCTCAATAACTGCCCAATTTCATTTCAATACAGAAGATGGCTCAGGGATGAGACCAACATTCATCAGGGCTAAGACGACGTATCATGACTACTTTTTCATTCATACAGGATGGCACTTCAACATATCTATAAACTCGGAGGAGATAAAGAAAGAAACCTATCTAAACGGTAGATCCTAGTGGACCAATAGTACCTCCACCACAAAGACAACAAGCATCGTAAGGGGTTGCAGCAATAGAGGTGCCATTGCTTGCAACTGTAGTACCGGATGTGATGGTGGAGTTGAGACCAAGGCAACCTTGACCAGGTCCAGCAGGGTTACTAGGCAAGTAGAATTCGCAAGTACGATCTGCTCCGTCACGAAAGAACTTGTCAGAAGTGCAAACAAGAATCTGAACAGGAGGAGGTGTTGATGGTTTAATCGTAGGGGCAGATGTCGGGACCTAAAGGTGGATAGGCAATACAAATGAGTTGGTGAGAAATGATTTGTAAATGAATACCAAGATTGCTCAGAGTAACTCACCAATGTAGGAGTCTGGCTCGGGAATTCAGTTGGTACTAATGTCGGGAACTAATGATACAAACAGATAGAATGTTAGATGGGGCGTGACAAAACAATATGACAGAGTACATGATACTTTGATACTGACCTCCGTGGGAAAATTGCTTGGCATTTCCGTGGTTGGTTGCATTGAAGGATCAGAGGTCGGCATTGAGGTTGTAGGTTCATCACTTGGTGTGAGGGTAGGGAACTAAGAGGATATAAAGGTGAGGAACATGAGAAAACAATACAACAAGTCAGAGTACTTAAGTCAAGGACTGCATACCTCTGTGGGTGACTCCGTTGTTGGTTGTAACGAAGGAGTAAAGGTTGGCAAGGATGTTGTTGGCACTCCGCTTGGATCAAGAGGCTGACTAGTCGGGACCTGGCTTGTGGGTACGTCACTAGGCATGAGAGTTGGTGTATCTGTCTGATCAATGAAGACAGGATCAACTGAAATGGTAACCATGGCAATGTCACACTGATTCAATCCCCCGCCTCCGTCATCAAAGCACGCTTCGTACTCAAATGTTTCTCCAATAAAAGAGTCATCCGAGGGTGGAGTATACATAATAGCCAAGTTATCAATAGCAATAGTAGCAGTGCCAGTCAAAGGAAGGGTAGTGATACTATTCACAATGAGAGGATATCCAGCGGGAGTTGTTACATCATTCTGTAACACGTCGAGGCTCTGGGAAAGCGGAGGTAGCACAGTGTATGAATCATCTAAAGCGTCGACCTCTGGCTCAAGAGTGAGTGTTGCAATGGCAATATCACAACTTCCGTTGTCAGTGCATGCCTCATACTCGAATGTGACATCTCCCACGAATAATTGACTAGCAGGAGGAGTGTAAACAACTTCCTTCTTATTGTCCGAGATGACAACACTACCAAACGATGGAGGAGTTGTGATACCAGTGATGTTGAGAGGTAAACCAGCTGGAAGTGTTACATCGTTTAGAAGGACGTCGACAGTTTCTCCTGCGCTTGTTGACAAGATTGTGCCCACGTTATCATCAACGGCATCGACCTCCGGTACCACAGAAACAGTTACATTGGCCATATCACAACTTCCTTCATGGGTACATGCTTCGTACTCAAACGTGACATCTCCAACAAACAATGGACTTGTAGGAGGAGTGTAAATGACCTCCTTCATATCATCTGAGATGACAACACTACCAAACGATGGAGGAGTTGTAATGGCAGTGACATTGAGAGGCAAACCAACAGGAGCAGTGACATCGTTTGCTAGAACATCGATAGATTCTCCGGTACTTGTTGCTAAGACTCCGCTACAAACATCATCATTTGCATCCACTTCTGGCAAGACGGTGATAGTTACAACGGCATCGTCACAACTCGGTTCCAATGCTCCTGTAGTACATGCCTCATATGAGCAAGTTGCCTCTCCGCAAACAAAGGATCAGCAGGAGGTGTGTAAACCACAGCCGTACCACTATTAACAGCACATGTACCCGAGTCAGAAGAAGATGTAAGTGATACTGAACTGATAAACAATGAGCCGCCAATACCAGCATCATTCACAAGAACATCAATCTCAATAGGAGGACTGGTTGAAAGTACGCTAATGTCATCATCGGATGCAATAACCAATGTAATCCCAACAAGAACAGGACGTGTGGTACGACGTGGTGGAGGGCAGCTGGGAGCACGCCCGGAGTATTTGGACTTGAATGTTTTGATACCACTCTTCCCAGACTTGGATGAAGAAGATGGTGAGATGTAATCCAAAATACGATGGTCACCACTCTTCCCGGACTTCCCGTATCCGCTCTTGCCTGACTTCCCATAACCGCTCTTTGACGACTTGCCACTACCTTTCAAACAATCACAATCCAAACCTTTCAATGCTTTGCCTCGGCCGCTCTTCGATGCTTTTCCTTCAGACCATCCACCACTCTTACCCGACTTCCCGATGGGAGCCGTAAATGATAGTGACAAGGAGGCAGACATGGACAAGGAGATGGACTGAGATAATGAGAACGACCCTTCTTCAATCCCTCCAATCAATTCCTCAAAAGGTCCATCTTCAAACTCAACAGAGAACTGCCCACGATAAGGATCATAACATTTCGATCCCTTACTTTTGCTGCTCTTACTCTCACTAAGAGCTTTGTTTCTTCCTACCCTTTTGCTAGACTTGCTAACAGCTTTGGACTTGGATGACTTGCCAGGGCGTGTTGTAGAATTAAACAATAAGTAACTTTCAGCAGATGCCATTCCAATCATGGCAGTTGAGAGGATGATAGTTGAAAGCTTCATGATTATTGTTTTTGGAAGTAGGAAAGGGGGTAGGAGAGGATGCTATAAATGATTGATTGGTAGAGACAAAGTAAAGTTAGCCAAGACAATTGATAGATAATATTAATTACACAATAAGATATATCTTCTCCTCTCAAATCCCAGCAGTTAACAACTTGTAAATTGAATCTAAATACAGAATCATAAGTTCATATGATATGTTCTTTTTTTCTCATGCCCTACTCTCCACCTTTTCTCTGCCACAACTAATACGTATAACTATACCTTATATCCTTAACACATACTGCTCACCTTATCGAGAGTTTGTTTGTTACAAACTATGAGCAGAAGAAGTAGAGAGGAGAGTGGGGATGTTGGGTCGTGTTGAGAACAGTTTTAACTCGTTTGCCCAACATAGGAATCATACCTAAACTTTGCAGGTTATTTGCTTTACTATTTATGTAACGGGCGGTGTTAGTACCTACTGTTGTTGTTGTGAAGTAGATTGGCCGTACATACAACCTATAGATTAGATTAATGCAGCGACGGCGTCATACTTCTCATCTATATTACCATTATCTATTATTATTATCGGCGGGAGCCATTATATGTACACTTATATTTTACAAACAAAGAGAGTCATCTAACAACAACATTATGATGATGCAAACAACTCAACCCGATTATGCTAGATTAGAAAGGAAGCATACGCTTGATAAGAAGTGTTCTGCTGCAGTTGAAAAATTATCAAGTTGTGAGTGGTTATTGTTGCAAAATATGATATGAACATTTTGCTCATACAACATACCATTCACCAACTAACTTACATTTTCCTTTTCTTTCCTCTCTCCGTCTCCATCCAATTGCAAACCTACAAATTATAGTAAATATAAACTTCCTTGCAATCGACTTTGATCAAACAATGATAGATACACATACTGGTGGTAGATGGAAGGATTCGGTAGCAGAATTAGCACAACATATGCGCCCAATCTTTTTATCACTAGTACCAATGGCACATCAAAGAAATATGAGGATTGCAATATGTACATTCTCTGGACAAACTCAACACATACGTGAGGTATTAGAATCATCCTATCCAGCTCATATTGCAGAAAGTATAATAATTCGTGGTAATGATAATACATGGACATATGTTGGTAATGGTATGAAGATGGGTAAGCAGGAGCATATGGCAAGTGCTGCCGAAGAATTAATGTCTAAGCCAAAGTTGGGTGTGACGGATATATCAAAGAGTACAACACTGCTGATTGATGACGATCCACGAAACATTAAGAAAAGTTTAAAGGATGGTACACGAGCAGTTTGGTTTAACCCAAAAGAAGCGGATAGATTATTGGATGATATACTTTTGTTGAAATAAAAGTAGTCTGCTAGGTAGATATGAGTAGTTACATTAGATAGGAAAGTAGAGGAACATATACAATTTACTATCTGAAGAACACACTTATACTGTTCTCCTGTTTACATCGGATATCTCAGCATCATCCATCATATTCTGATTAAAGTCAGCACTTGGCTCATTACCGATCAGCTCGGCTGATCGTATCCGTAGCTTTTCAGATCGTGACACCAATCTACTTGCCTGGTCAACAAGTTTTAAGAACTGACTTTCAATATCTTGTTCCTCTGTTCTTAATGACTCGATTCTTGCTATACTTTGATCCTCAAACCCCATTTGATTCATACTTTTATCATAATCAGGATTCAACCTGACATTACCATCATTCACTTGATTAAAGATCGGCCCTTCAACTTTTTCAGACTTTCGTTTTAGTTCTCTTCTGACAACATCACGCTTGCGCTTGAGAATCGTATCTGCTTTGGTTAGTTCCTGATCTACTCTTCGAACCGAGGTGTCAAGTTCTCGTATTGTATTCTGTGCCATTAGCATTTGTTGCTGTGCCTCTTGAACTTGTAATTGAGCTTGTTCTAACATTCTTCTAGCATCTTCTTCGGCTTGAAGTGCTTGGTTTGCATAATTCTCAGCTGATTCTAGCGCCATTTGTCTGGCCAACATCTCTTCATCGATATTGTACTTTTCTTGTAGCCTGTCATCAAACTCTGATTCGGCAACTCTAAACGATTCAATATCTTGTTGCACCGGATGTTTAAATGTCATTCGTTGCATAAATGTAACCTCATCGTTTGTGGATACTACTCCATCATTAATCAACCCTTCAAGGTATTGAATTGCCTCGGTAGATGAAAAATCAATAGAGGTTTGAAATGTTAGTCGTAATCTCTCAGCTTTGATACTTTGTAACCTCTCTAATACCTCCATTGATTCGGCACGTGTTTCATCAGCCTTCATACGAAGTTGCACACTCTTCTCTTGCAATTCTTCTCCATCAATTAAACGTGTGGCATTTACACTTGCTTCATATACTCTTTGAACCACTCGTCCAAAATCTTCTAGTGGTGCACCAGTGGATTGCTCGGTACCTTCAATCTCGGAAACCTCCTTCACAACCTCCGATAGCGTGACCCCAGACATTGCATACTTGGCATTTGATCTAGCATTCTTTTGCTGTACCTCAATCCTTTGTTCTCTCTCAGACTTTTCCGCTGTAACCTCTGACACTGCATTCCATCCCGCTACTGTAGTTGCAGTTGTCTTTCTCAATAAAGGAATTGCAAAGTCATCAAAGAATTTTAGTGCTGATGGACCATACTCATTAGCAATTTCACTAGCCTTTTTTGATATATCCTCTTTAAAGTCATTTGCGGCTAATTCACGATCATATGAACGACGAGCCTTATCGTCTGATAGTATCTCCCATGCTTGTGCTATTTCATTAAATCTATTAACATTATCATCATCATTTGAAGAGTCTGGATGTGTTTGCTTTGCAAGGGTGATATAACATCGTTTAATATCTGCTCGATTCATTGTAGGCGATGCACCCAGTATAGAATATAAATTCTTATCAGTAATACGCTGTAGTTTTCTCTTTCTACTACTACTGGTATCTTCACCACTAGGAGAAGAGGAATATAACAGACTATTCTTTATGCCGTTTGTGTGTATTATATTATTCGGTTGTTGCAATACTTGAACTTGAGTGTAGGTGGTGAATGAGAAAGATATTGTGATGCACCAACATAATATGCATAATGTAACTAAGAGTGCCGAAGTCCACCGCCGCCGACAGCTGGTAATAACCATGATAATTTCTATGTATATCTACTCTGCAAGTTCGATCTATAGGCCATTAATAGATATACTATAGATATCTATATCCTTCAACAACCGACCACAACAACTTTTGAACACTTGGGCTCTCGCTAAATTTATTCACAACGTTGGATGACAAACATCATTTTTCATATCCTCTCCTACTAATCATCTGTTCCTCCTAAACGACGGCAGCCACTTCCATAATATCCAATTGCAACTCATGTACGATATAATAATATAATATAGAATAGAACAATAATGAGATTTGGTACCGAGATACTGATACTTTGTCTCTCCTTGTGCGGAGTAACATCTTTCTCCCCACCATCATCAACTAACAATCGTTCGATACGTATGCAACAAGGACGAAAAGATATACTACAACCCAAAGATTTAATATCATCGAATCTTAAATTAAAGTCGGCATTTACATTAACTAATACATTACGATGGGAGATTCGAAGTACATTAACAAATGAGGAAACTACAAAGAGTGAGGATAAGCCGACATCGGCAAGTAGTAGTGAGGGAGGAGAGGATTGGCCACCATTTCCTGAACAGCTTAGTAATGGTATATGGGATATTAAGAATGATGTACAGCATGCGTAAGTTCTTCTATTTGATATATGTTACTTTGTGTTGGTCATCTCAGTATACTAAAATTTGTGCACATCATATGTTCTTCCGTGTTCCACTCATAAATTGACATCATATTATACAAAACTATATCTCAGTGCATGGCTAGCGGCAAATCCAGACAAATTAATGGTGATCAAATTCTATGCCCCGTGGTGTAGGGCATGTAAAAGTGTGGAACCGAAATTTGTACAAATATCCAAAGATAAAAAGTATGATGATATTCCAATCATTTGGGGACAATTATCAGTACAACATAATAAGGCCTTTGTGAAGAGTTTAGGTATTATGGCATTACCATCAATGCAAATTTATGCAGGTGCCGAGGGCGTGGTTGAAAACTTCCCCTGCGGTCCTAGTAAGATACCAATATTGAAACGCAAGATTACTGAAACGATTAATGCCAAGGTTGATCCAACGACATTCAAATTAAACTTTAATTGTAATGATCCGGAGAATGCCGAGTCTGAACCATGTAAGACACGTAGTATGACAATATTTGGTGAAGCAGAAAGTTCCGAAGTTGATGAGGTTATATCAGATGAAAGACGGGAGGAGAACTTACGATATTTGAGGACTGGTGTGCCATACTTTAAAGACTTTGATGATGATCAATTCTATGGTGTGATGGATAAGGTGAGTGTGTTTGTAGAACTGGTTTATTTGCCGTTTTGCTTTTGCTCTCCTAACCACTACTCTCCCAATTATAGGCCAAACTTGTTACATTTGAACCAGGAGATGTAATTATGAAGCAAGGTATGGAGGGTAGTATCTTTTATGTTATTGAAAGTGGTGAAGTTGAGATTACGGTTAAGACTGCTTTCGAGGATCCTCTGACAACTCCATCAGACTACCTGGGTGCAACGATTAACATTCTTGGTCCACATAATTACTTTGGAGAACGAGCACTCATCACACGTGAACCTCGTGCGGCTTCAATTCGTGCTGTACAAAAGACTAGATGCTTTGCTTTTGAACAAAAGGATATCCCAACGTCATCAGTACTAAGTGGACAGAAACAGGCTACTGTTGAGCGAATGGCAGAAGTGAATAGCAAATATGGTACAGATGTTTATGATATTGACATGATATCTAGTCAGCTCACTGATGCTAATACTGCCAATCAAGAACGAGGAAGTGTTAATACGCCGCAGAAGATTCGTGGTGTTGATTTAGATGAAGGCTATGTGCCAGAAATTGATGACGTTCCACCTAGTGTGCTTGAAAATGAAGCGAATAGTCGTATCATTTCATTACTGGTTCAGTTCAAACAAATCAGAGAAGCATCTAAATGCTTTGAATACATTATGAAGTCTCGGCCTAACTTTGGAGATGCGGGTGAGGCACGAAGACGTGCTCTATTGGTATCCAAATTAACTAACTCTCAACGGTCCGAGTTTGCAGATCTATTTACAATCATTGACACGTCTGGGGATGGCAACATTTCAATTCTTGAGCTTCGTCGTGCCATGATGAGTGTGGGATCAGAACATACCGATGATGAACTTCGAATCATGATCAATAATGCCAACCCCAACGTCGACGGTAATGAGGAAATCAACTTTACTGAATTCATGGGAGTTATGGCCGAGGCTGAGTTCTATTACCTCTTCTTGGAAACGTTTGAAATGTTAGATGTCCAGAATACTGGCTATGTGTCAGCTGGGGAGTTAGACAGAGTACTTCAGGGAGTAAGGGATCTTATTAGTGATGATAGAATGAGTATTATCGATACGGAAGATATGGATATGCAAATCGATTATGAGACTTATGCTAATATGCTGTTGGGTAAGCCATTGTAGGGATGGAAAGAGTAGTCTGAGACCTACAAACTCTCTGCTGTAGATAACTAATGAAATGGTCGGTGTCGAGTAGTAGTCTGGAGACTTCATACACTAATTTTGTACTTTAGGATGTTTATGTTGAACTACAGCCTAATATATACCATTATACTTTGCTGTCTTTGTGTCCGCTCAACTCAGCAAGGGTTCGGCAGCCCTCTTTGTGACGATCCCAATCAGCTCGTTGACATTCTTTCGAGCAGTAGTTCATAACTTTGCACCCTTGGCAGAGCATCAACTTTGCCCTATCCTTGACCTCATTACATTTGCCACATCGACCTTGCTTTGAGCCAATTCTCTTTGGTCACCTGAAGAGTCAATAATGAACTTTGCCAACTCTTGCTGAGAAGATATCCATTTATTCGTCGCAAGTATATCAGAATAAGTCTCCTTCTTAAACCTCATACTCAAATTACCAGTCAATTCTAGTGTTTTGATCACCTGCCGAGTCAACAATGAACTTGGCTAGCTCTGGCTGAGAAGTTACCCATTTATGCCTAGCTTGTGCATCAGAATAGATCTCATTGTCCCACCTTATGCTCAACCTACCAGTAAGTTCAAGTGTTTTGACACTGATTGCAATTATTGCTGCAGTCACCCACTCTTCCATGTCTTCGTGGATACATTCAGTACCAAAAGATACAAGGGCGGAGGATATCCTTTTTGCCTTCTCTTCATTATCCCATAAATGAGAAAGCCCCTTCTCATGCAACCTTTCGCATATATTCTCATGAATGTCAGTAATTACTAAACCTTTTCCGGCTTCGGCAATCAAACCACGTGTATATTCCCTGCGGAAAATGTGCATTGGGTCCTCTGGGGATGGTGGAGTAGGGAATCCATGAGGACATGTAAGTTCACTTGGAATACATGAGCATTGGACTCTTGATGAAAAAAATCTAGCAACTTCACGTTCATTGCTCCGCATAAGTTCGAGGTAATTGTACTCAGTCCGCTGGATCATCTCCATTGAATCTAATGCCACAATGTATGATTGGAATGTTCCGTGCCTTTCTGCAGAATATTCTGATATGACGAAAGCAATCATAGCTAAGCTACAGGCCAATGTTGTATATGGATTTGTGTATGCTCCCTCTTTCAGGGCTTTATTCAGGGCTTCACCTTTGAAATCTTCTCCTTTCAACAGATAGTCTCATCTTTCCTGAGATGTACTGTTGCTAAGTCTCCTGCTGTACAGCACCCTTCTAACCAGCCTTCGAACGTCGAACATAACAAAGATAAAAGATGCTTTCTTATCTGCATATTTGACAAGTGCTTCATCTATACATTCTCTTTGAAACCGAATCATTGAGAGACGGATAGGACTGCGTGTCTGGAGGCAATCTAGACCGTGATTATTGCAAATACTTGTTTCCTCTGCAAGTGATAAAGTACTGAGATCAGGCAAATCATCGGTCCTAATATATTTGACTTGTTGCCTCGACGCTTAGGTTTTCCTTTAGTACGCTTCTTCGGCATGGTTATTCAAAACTATTGATTCTATTTGAGAATATGTCTCTCTCTCTTTATCTAATTGGCACCTATTGCTGTTATTTTTTTATGAGCCTGGACGATAATATATTATGCTAAACGTTAGATAATAATATCGTCGATATGTATGTTCATATGTAGGTTTATGAGAGTATAATATTATCTCATCTTTATACTGGGAAAGCTGGATGATGTATAGTTGAAAATAGACGCTAGATGTTAGATATACTTATGTGTGTAGGTAATATGCCTTCAATATCGATCGATATATATCATTCCGATCACAAAGAATGATATCAGTTTGCAAAGATTTTTTTATATGATGAATGCATTGCAACTCTCCTATAATTGATGACCCGAATAAGATATCATTGAATAATTGAGCGATGGATGATAATGTTCATATACAATATAGTATTCACAGTATATTATCAGGTGATTTTGAACTCCTTTCAATTGATGGTGGTCTTTTTTACTCTGCTTATAACAGAGTTTCTCATTGACATGAAAACTATGATTGATGATGGTTTTTTGATGATGATGTGGGTTTGTTGTTGGAGGGAGATCATTAGCTAGCAATAAAGCGTGGTTAGAGGATATGCACACACTATATATAGAGGAGAAAAAGTAGACAGTGCTTGCTGGGCGGTTAGGCTCAACGTACGATACCATTCATATAAATCTCATGATGTTTTTTCCGTCATTTATTGTGATGGCATACGTATGCATCTATATCACATCAGTATCATCAGAACCAATAATGACCGACGATCCGTTGCTTAAAGATCCGGATCTACTTGCATCTTTCGAGATTTTCCTTGGTATGTCACCAGAGGAGAGAGAGGACACCATCAAAGGCCTCATGGCATCGGTAAAAACAAAAGAGCAAAAGAAGGAAATGAAAGATTTACTAGATAAACTATCGGCGATGGACGTTGAGCAATTGCAAAATAGTCCAACAGGAGTACAATCTAGCATCAAACAGCTGATTCATGATGATGAAATTGCAAAAGCAAAGCAAAATGCACGACAAATGTTAAATGACCAAGGCGATAGTTGGAAATTCTTCTTAGATAATGAAGAACAGATATTAGCGGCGACGATTCAGAGTGGACAGCTTACTCCTGAGCAAATTGCTACATTTAGGACAGACAAGAATGCATGGAAGAAACAAATGAGGGTGATATGGGAAGATTTAAATGCAAAGGAGTTGTAACATACTGGTAGAGATAAAGTGAGGTTGTATCCTTTTATTCTTCCACTTTATGGACAAGATATCTGTTGCTAACTCTATCTCTAAAACGAGAATTTGATATATTTTGCACTTTGTGGTACCTTGCCCATGGCCACACAATCCCTCTCCTACAACATACCCTCTCTGGTATAATAGGCTTCGGTATCCCTCAGAATGATGATGGTGGTAACTTGAGAGGGGCATTCAGCTCAGCCGAATACCTATGTTCATTTACGGTAGGAGGTTATCATCAATATCCCCATCATCTATTTGGCTTTTCCTTGCCATTCTTGTTTGTATCTTTACACATTCGACTACCATTAGCATGACTAAATAATGGTACCATCTGTTCTCTCTTGAATGTTCCTACTTCCATTGCCTTGGCAACTACCAACATTTGACATGCACGTCGTTTACCCCACTTTCTTTTCACATCTGGAAACAACTCAGGACTATATCGTATCTCTTGCCACAAATCAACAGTATCAGGCTTGGCCTCATTTACTGGATATAATTCATCATATGCCATACGTAAGAAGTACACACCCAGTGGTCCTTTCACTTGTACTTCACCTTCATAATACTTTACAAATAATTCTAAATATCTCTTCATAATTTCATGTCTGGGCGTGACTCCAATAAAGGCTTGGAAGAAACCACCCAAATGATTCGAATCCTTATGTACAAAGGTGGTAACAAATTCTGTCCGAGGCGCGATGACATCCCAAAGTGCCATACGCGGTTCTATATCAATATCAAAGTATAATCCTCCCGTTTCATATAATGCCGCACCACGACATATATCAGCCTTATACATACCTTGACTTTCATTCGTAAAGTAGGTTGTTAAATTAGTATCTTTCCCCAGTGCATACTGTATAGAATTCAAACAATCATCATCATTTAAAAATCGTACTTTCGATTCAGGATGGAGTGATATAATATTTTTCACATTTTGTGATAATGCAACATCTTCTTCATCTACCAATTCTTCCACAGGTGTGGTTAGTAAATTTGTATGATAGGTAAATATTATTGTTGGTGGTATAGAATGTTGATGATTATTAAACCATGTTGCTACCTCGTCATCATCAATTTGTATTGGTTTCTTCTTCTTTAACTTTTTCACATGATGAGTACCTTTCTTTTTACCACCGCGTATACCTTTTGTTGTTAACTCGTTATCAACAGATTGTGTATTATAATTATCAAATTCATCACATAGATAAATACCAATTACTAATAATATACTCCATGTTATTACCTTATATATAAACTGTCGTTCTAATTGACGTTGTCGATGCAGTATCCTTTCACGTTGTGCTTGCATTCTAAGGAGGAAATTTGATGATGCTGATCTAATCATTCCGTTGTTGTTTCTTATGCCGTTACTACTACTACTACTGCTGTTCATGGGTGCAGAATGAGTACGTCGTAGTGCTGATGAATCAGGTGATAATTTCTCTTTATTGCCATTATGATTGATATAATTTGATGTAGGCTCTGGGTTGATACGAGATCGTATGGAAGCATATTTATCTTTTACTCGATTTCGAAATGGTCTATCTGATGATGTTATGAAGGAAGCGGCAGCTTCGGCTGCTTGGACTGCTGCATGTGATCTTCTCTTTACTCCACCGCTGCCACTTCCATTGGAGTTATCTGTTGAGGATAGGGATACGTTAGGTGCCATAGTATATTGCAATTATATAGAATATTAATATTATATGTGGCAGTTTGTAAATGTTGGTAGTTTGTTGCAAAAGTTCACCAAGATGTGTTGCGGTGTTCGATCGAGCACCGATGTTTATAGAAATATTATGCTGCAGCAACTATGCAATGATAGTGGACTTAGGCAGTACCAATCATTGCTAATATTAGGAGGCTATCATCTCTTCTTATCGTCATCGCATAATTTGTTTGAGAAATGGGCAGTAGTCGCATACTTCTCAAGAGAAGAGACATAAAGAGTAATTTTTCATTGAGTTCGGTAGTTGAACCTAGTAATGATATTATGAACCCCTGATGTATGTAAATTCATGAGTTTGTCTACTTGCTCTCTAGAGAGAGAGAGAGATACCTAGCTATCGGATATAGTCTTTGTTGTGTTGCATACCTATTGCAAAAGGATAGAGAATTGCCAATTGCAGAGTCCTAAACATAAAACAGATATCAGTACAATACGTCTAGTACCTAGCAATATCAGACAATAATACAATATGATCCGCAGAACACCAAATGAGTATCAGGATCCAACTCTCTTCCCATTCAAGTGGGCATTACCAATCAAATTCTTCATCGGTATAGGGTTCATCCTCTCGTCGTTTCTCCCATCAGTGTATTCATTGATATGTGGTTTACTATTAATCAGCGGTGTTGTAATTCGAAATATACTAGCTCGTTTTGGTATGTATACAGATCCACTAACCAAACGAGTGATACCTGGTCGACGACATGCAATAATAGATGGGGATTATGTAGTATTTCTTATCGGTGCTCGACCAAATAGAATAGTAGATCCTTACTTTAAAGAAATGGGCGATTCATTTGAAAATATGGTTTCAGAATTGGAGAAGGATTCCCTGGGATACTTGGGTAGTGATTCATTCATTGGGGCAACAGGCACATGCTGTATTCAATATTGGCGGGATACGGCATCTCTTAATGCATGGGCAGCTAACCCGAGAAATACTCATCTAGCTGCTTGGAAGAAGTTATCTAGAATGGGCAAAGCATCAACTGATTATGCCTTTTGGCATGAAACACATAAGGTATCTGCTGGACAGTATGAGACTATCTACGCGAATTGTGTACCGATGTTACTTGGGAATTGCAAAGGAGTTAAGCTGGTTGATATTGATAAGGATGCTGAGCTTAATTCAGCCGCGGAAAGAATGGGTGATAAGAAGGAAGAATAAAACGAGTATACAAGTATTATATGGTAAAAAAAAAAGATTGTAAGAAGGGGAGACAATAGTGTGTATTAAAGTATGTTTAAGTTGTTATCCAACCAAGAAAACTAAATGATCTTGTGTCTTCGTTATCCAATCAGACCTAGTAAACAAGTTCCTCCTTAGTATTGAGTACGGTCTCGACGACAATCTCTTTTGTAACGAAATTATTCTCATCGTCAGAATCATATCCACCAAGCAACTCCATACGTTCTTGCTTTTGTCTACTCCTCCACTCCTTAAGACGTGCCATTGTAGCTCTAAATGAAGCTCGACTCTTACGCTTACCCTTGGTCTCTTGCAGACGTTGCTTCCTCTTCTTGGCCTCATCGAAGGCATTGAATTGCTTCTCGTACTTCTTGATATTCTTCGATATTTCGGCAATCTCTGGCTTGGCCAATAGCCTCTCGCGTGGACGCCATTGGAATTGATAAAAGTGTTCAAAGCTAGCCTGTGATAATTGCTTACCCTGGAAGCTCCAGAGCATATATCCATTGTCCATAGCGAACTTGAAATGCCCTCCACCGATGGGTTGGGATACGGTCGTACATGCAGTACGGCCAGAGGGATCCCATAGAACTTGATTGGCTCGGTAATGTTCTTTAATAACCAATGTCTTGGATTCAACATCATAAAACTCAAGTGTACCAGCGGCAGAGTCACCAAGGGCGGCGAGGATGATGGTACGTCCTGCCGGACTCCAAAAGATACAATTGCATGCCTTACCTTCGAGAGTTTCCACAAGATTAACCTCGGCAACAATCTGCTTCTCCTTGCTACCACCCTTCTTACCCTTCTTCTTATCAGGTTCGAGAGTCTTGAACATATCATAAAAGGTGACATTGACCTTGGTACTCGTTGGGTTCTCGGCATGAATGATGGCAAATCGAGATCCTTGAGGCTCGAATTGAAAGGACATTACTGCATCCTTAACATCCAACATCTCCACGGGTATACCGGGTTCATTCATCCTGAACAATTCAATATTGTTATACAATGTCTTCTTACTCTTGGTATGTCTTGTGACCTTGACTCCGAGATATTCTCCGGATTCTTGCCATACCATAGAACACTTGCTTACATTGAACAGATTCTTCTGTCGTAACTTCTTGCGACTTGGAATCTCAATAAGATCCACATGTGCAGGTTGGTTCTTATGCTCGGGTGCCCAATAAGCGATAATGTTAGCCTTGGGACTGAATGAGAATTCATGTATACCATCAGTGGCCAAGGAACGCTTCTCCAAAAGTTTCATGGAGGGTGTCTCAAAGACGGAGATTAAATCCTTACCCATCCTTGCCAAATACTTATCATCATGACTCCATTGGAATGGTGGCGGAGGAGTATTGGCCAATTCTTCCGCACTTATCTTGGTGATATCAGTAGTCAAGAAATCTTTGGGATAAAGTGGGAAGGCTCGTAAACACTTGCCAGTTTGGACAGAGAAGATCTTAATGGCATGTGGATCAGTGCGGTTGTTATTGTTGGTCATCATGAAGTTCTCCTGAGGACTGAATACCACAAAGTCAACACCGGGTGCAGCAAATCGTCCCAATTTTTGAAATCCATCTCCACCCCATAAAATAACACCCTTATTCGGTACGAGTGTGGCAAAGTAGGAACCCTTAGGTGACCACTGGACATAATAATCACACCAATTAACACCTGCCTTCTTTTCCCGCTCACCATCGTAATCAATTTGAGGTTCAGTATGTCCATCACTCCAATAAACAGCAGTTTCCTTACCCTGTCTAATTGCAAATTGATCACGTTGACAAGTGTCCTCTAACCAACTCGTGGTATTAGGACGTTCCTTGTATGGTTCTGGCTCAGGCTGGGTAAACTCTCCTTCTTCCACCGTTGCCAAATATGACGCCCGTTCATGTAATGTAATCCTAAGATTATGATTCTTATCAAACTTATAATCCTGTAATACCTCCACAGCCTTTTTGGCATCACCTGCAGATGCGTACTCAATAAATGCACATCCAACAGTGCCCTTCTCTTCATTCTGTGGCATGAAGAATCCTGTAAAATCATCACATCCTTCGTAGGTTTCCAATGTACCTATACGTGATACTAGTTTTAATACAACCTTGGAAAGCTTTTCATACTTTGCCTCGGGTACCTTTGGTAGATTAGTAATTACCACACATCTATCGAATTTATTATCGAGTGGTGGATAGTTTGGTTTGGGATCTAATGGGGCATCAGAGAAGTATCCGTCGAGGGATGCAGCCTCGGCTTCTAGATCGTCAGCGGTTGTATTAGGTGCCATTATACTGGGATTAATACTCTTGCCTCTAAGGTATATTAATTGCTATGTATTGCCAAGTATCGTAATATCTCAGCTCGGCATTTTATTATTGGAGGATGTAAAGCGACGGACAGACTTCATTAGTTGTGAGTCTATCTGTGGTAATCTGCCCACCCTTTGAGACGGATTAGTCTCCTTTTGAGGTGTCCATATTTCAGTCAAAAATTGGACCTAGATCAAAAGTCAAAGTGTTTTAGGACACTTCAAACCATTTCCAG